>Ga0163150_10000026_pt1 | contig 261836 bp, 188 predicted proteins | sample OliLakLV19P2IB_FD_148628 | JGI IMG/M metagenome (GOLD analysis project Ga0163150, IMG submission 148628) | Freshwater microbial mat bacterial communities from Lake Vanda, McMurdo Dry Valleys, Antarctica - Oligotrophic Lake LV.19.P2.IB | ecosystem: Environmental > Aquatic > Freshwater > Lake >... | reverse complement strand
ACCCTCCCCGCCCCGCTATGATTCCGCTGCTTTTTCGGGCGCTTTGCCCGGCAGGCAGGCGATGTCGCCAATCCACACACGATTCGCAACCCGATCCTGGGGTGCCGATCCGCTCAAGGCCCAGGCCTGCGCAGACCGGTCAGGATCAGGGAATCGTGGAGGCCCAACCCCGAAGCGCGTTACGCACACCAATGGGTTACCCACGCCCAAGCGGTCGCGCTTCACCGTTCAGGAGATTCATCATGTCTCAAGTCACTATGCGCCAAATGCTGGAAGCCGGCGTTCACTTCGGCCACCAGACGCGCTATTGGAATCCACGCATGGCACCGTACATCTTCGGTGCGCGCGGCAAGATCCACATTATCAACCTCGAAAAAACCATGCCGCTGTTCACCGACGCGATGAACTTCCTGTCGGGTATGGCGCAGCGTCGCGGCACCGTGTTGTTTGTCGGCACCAAGCGCTCGGCACGTGACGCAATGAAAGATGAAGCCACCCGCTGTGGCATGCCGTTTATTGCGCACCGCTGGCTTGGCGGCATGTTGACCAACTTCCGCACGGTCAAGCAGTCGGTGGCACGCCTCAAGGAAATCGAGGCCATGTCCAACGACGGCCGCTTCGAGAAGCTGGTCAAGCACGAAGTACTGCAGCTCAAGCGCGAGCAAGAAAAACTCGAGCGTTCGCTCGGCGGCATCAAGAACATGCCGGCGCTGCCGGATGCATTGTTCATCATTGACGTGGGCCACGAAGAAATCGCAATCAAGGAAGCCAAGACCCTGGGTATCCCGGTGGTCGCCGTGGTCGATACCAATTACGACCCGAAGCTGGTGGATTACGTGATTCCGGGCAACGACGACGCAATCCGCGCCGTGCAGTTGTATGCCCGCGCCGCCGCCGATGCAGTGCTGGAAGGCAAAGCTGCTGCGCCGATTACCGCTGCCCAGGTCAAGGACGAGTTCGTGGAACTGGATGCCGAGGGCAATCCAATTTCCGCGCCGCGCGCTGCACGTCCGCGTGAAGACGACAAGCGTCGCCCGAACAGCAAGCCGGGTGCGCCGCGCCGTGATAACGACCGAAAGCCGGGCGGCCCGGGTGCGCCACGCCGTGACAACGATCGCCGGCCAGCACCGAGCACGCAGTTCCGTGGTGCGGGTGCGGGTGCGGGTGCGGGTGCGGGTGCGGGTGCGAGTGCAGGTGCTGGCCCACGAGCCGGTGTGAGTGCAGGTCCACGAGCCGGTGCGAGCGCGGGCGCGAGTGAATCGCCTGCGGCAGCACCAGCCGCGAGTGATGCTGGCAGCGCCGAAGCAGCCGAGTAACGCGCACCTTGTGCGGGCGCAGCAATGCGTCCGCTCCACGCGTTAGATCGCGACAAGTAGCGAGCGACATGAATTACGCGACACCCATGCTGTAACAGAATGCCGAAAATCAACGAGGTAAAAATGGAAATCACCGCTTCCCTGGTGAAGGAACTGCGCGAGCGCTCCGGCGCCGGCATGATGGAATGCAAGAAAGCTTTGACCGAAACCCAGGGCGATGTCGAAATCGCAATGGAAAACCTGCGTAAGTCTGGCCTCGCCAAGGCCGACAAAAAAGCCGGCCGCGTCGCTGCCGAAGGCCGCATCGCGTTGGCCCATGAAGGCAGCAAGGCGGTCATCGTCGAGATCAACTCGGAGTCCGATTTTGTCGCCAAGGACGATAGCTTCATCGCGTTCACCAAGTCGGTCGCCGCCACCGCGTTGTCTTCTGGTGCAGCCGATATCGAAACGCTCAAGTCGGCGAAGATCGGCGGCGCGACGGTCGAAGAAACCCGTGCCGCGCTGATCGCCAAGGTGGGCGAAAACGTGCAGCTGCGTCGCCTCGCCAAAGTCGATAGCGCGCACCATGTTGCCGGCTACGTACATGCCGGGCGCATCGGCGTGCTGGTCGAACTCAAGGGTGGCGACGCTGAGCTGGCCAAGGGCATCGCCATGCACATCGCCGCGTTGAACCCGCCATACATCAAAGCAACAGATGTGCCGGCAGAGTTTGTCGCCAAGGAAAAAGAAATCGAGCTGGCCAAGATGAGCGACAAGGACAAGTCCAAGCCGCCCGAAATCCTGGAGAAAATCATCGCCGGCAAGATCGCCAAGATTGTCAACGAAGTGACCTTGACCGGCCAGGCCTATGCATTGAACACCGATCAGACCGTCGATGCAGTGTTAAAAGCCGCGAATGCCGAAGTGCTCAGCTTCCACCGCCTAGCAGTTGGCGAGGGCATTGAAAAAGTGGTCGAGGATTACGCCGCAGAAGTGATGAAGCAGGCCGGACTGGCCTGAACAAAAAAGGGGAGCCTGATCGCTCCCCTTTTTTTGCGCGGTTTCTGGCAATCGCCCGATTGCCGCATCGTGATGGATCACGACTCACTGCCAGTGGAGCACTCATGAACACACCGAGATATCGCCGCATCCTGCTCAAACTCAGCGGCGAAGCCTTGATGGGCAAAGAGAACTACGGCATCGATCCAGCGGTACTGGGCGGGCTGGCGGACGAAGTCATCGAAATCGCGCGTGTCGGTATCCAGGTCGGGGTGGTCATCGGCGGTGGCAACATCTTTCGTGGCGCCGGCCTCGCGGCCGCCGGCATGGACCGCGTAACAGGCGATCATATGGGCATGCTAGCCACGGTGATGAACTGCCTGGCAATGCAAGACGCGATCGAGAAGCGCGGCATGGTGGCGCGCACGATGAGTGCGATCAAGATCAACGAAGTGTGTGAGGACTATATCCGCCGCCGCGCCATCCGCCATCTCGAGAAGGGCCGCATCGTGCTGTTTGGCGCCGGAACCGGCAACCCGTTTTTCACCACCGATTCGGCGGCAGCATTGCGCGCCGTTGAAGTCGGCGCCGACCTGCTGCTCAAAGCTACGAAAGTCGACGGTGTGTACAGCGCCGACCCGAAGAAAGATGCAACCGCCACTCGCTACGAGCAACTCAGCTACGAAGAGGTGATCCAGCGCAATCTCGGCGTGATGGACACCGCTGCGATCGCGCTCTGTCGCGATCACAAGATGCCGATGCGAATCTACAACATGACCGGACGCGGCGACCTGATGCGCATCATGCTCGGCGAGCAGATCGGTACCCTCGTCGGCGGTTGAGGTCGCCAGCCGCAACTGCAGACGCGACGGTCTCGTCTCAGCGATCCGCGGCCGCGAAGCGCTTGCTGCCCCATGATCCATTGCAACCAGAACGCGCAGTCAGTGGCCGCTCGCACACCGCTATACTCCACACTCCACTCCCAGATTCCGAGTCCCGGCCATGATCAATCCCATCAAGACCGACGCCGAAATGCGTATGACCAAGAGCATCGATGCGCTCAAGCACGATCTCTCCAAGCTGCGCACCGGTCGCGCCACTACCAGCCTGGTCGATCACCTCAAAATCAACTACTACGGCTCCGAGGTACCGCTGACGCAAGTCGCCACCATCGCCGTTGTCGATGCACGCTCACTGGTCATCACCCCATGGGAAAAAAGCATGGTGCAGCCAATCGAGAAAGCGATCATGTCGTCGGATCTGGGTCTCAACCCGACCACCGCCGGCGTGGTCATTCGCATCAACTTGCCCCCGCTCACCGAACAGCGCCGCAAGGAACTTGCCAAGCACGTGCATCATGAGGGCGAGACCGCCAAGGTCGCGGTGCGCAATATCCGCCGCGATGCCATGCAGCACGTCAAGGATTTGCTCAAAGACAAGAAAATCTCGGAAGACGAAGAGCGCAAGGCGGAGCTGGATATCCAGAAGCTCACCGACAAACACATCGCCGACGTTGACGTCGTGGTCCGGGACAAGGAAAAGGAACTGATGTCGATGTAGAGCGCGAGCACTCGCCCTCGTTGACCAGTAACTCCATCAACTGTGACTAATATCGACCCGGCCATCGCCGTGCAGCGGCTGCCCAAGCACATCGCCATTGTCATGGACGGCAATGGTCGCTGGGCCGAGGCGCGGCATCGTCCGCGAACGTTTGGCCACCATGCCGGAGTGCAGGCAGTCCGCCAGGTGGTTGAGGCCTGCATCCGACGAAGTGTGCCGGTACTTACCCTGTTCGCGTTTTCCAGCGAAAACTGGAAGCGGCCGATATCCGAGGTCAGCGCCCTGATGGACTTGTTCATGCGCGCCATGGATCGGGAAGTGGATGCCTTGCACAACAACGGTGTACGCCTGAATTTTATCGGCGATCGCTCTGCGTTTCAGCCGGAATTGGCCGAGCGCATGACCCGGGTGGAACTGCGCACGGCCGGAAACACGCGGCTGATGTTGAATGTTGCGGCCAACTATGGCGGACGTTGGGACATCGCACGCGCAGCCAGAGCGCTGACCGAGCGCGTACAGCGTGGCGAAATCACCGTACAGCAAATTGACGAAGCCGCGATGCAGGCCGAAATCGCGTTGAACGAGCTACCCGAACTCGATCTTTTCATCCGCACCGGCGGGGAACAACGAGTCAGCAATTTCCTGCTGTGGCAACTGGCCTATGCCGAACTGTGGTTCACCGACGTGCTGTGGCCGGATTTCGACGCGGCCTGTCTGGACCTGGCGCTGCAGGCGTTTGCGCGTCGTGAACGCCGTTTCGGCCATACCGCCGCACAGATCAGGAACGCGTCTTGAACGCATCAAAGCCGGTCAGCGGTCTACGCCAGCGCGCGCTGACCGCGATCATCCTCGCGCCGGCTGGGATTGCTGCAATATTGCTGCTGCCGACGGCGGCATTCGCCGTGATGATGGGCGCTTTGTTCTGCATCGGATTATGGGAATGGGCGCGGCTCGCCGGCTGCAGTACTGCTCCTATGCGCGTTGGTTTCGCCGCTCTGGGCATCGCGCTCATGCTGCTGTTGTGGTGGCGCGGTGTCCAGTTACTCGAACAAGTGGCCGTTGTCGGCGTGATATTTTGGGCGATTGCTCCGCTCTGGCTCAGATTTTTCGAATTCGCCAGCACGCCCAATCAGCGCTCGATCGCCTTTAAGCTGGCGGCAGGTCTGTGCGCGATCGTGCCAGCCTGGGCAGCTGGCACCCATCTACATGGCAACACCGCGCAAGGCGCGGCCTGGGTGCTGTTCGTCTTTGTGTTGATTTGGTGTGCCGATGTGTTCGCCTACTTTTCAGGCCGTTTTATCGGAGGCCGCAAGCTGTCTCCGCGGATCAGCCCGGGCAAGACCTGGGCGGGTGTCTACGGCGGCTTTGTCGGTGCTGCGCTGTATGCGTTGATTTGCGGCCTGGCCATCGGCATCCGCGGCCAGAGTTTGCTTGTTCTGGTTGTGCTTAGCGCGATCACGGTGTCGATGTCGGTGGTGGGCGATTTGTTGGAGAGTCTGCTCAAGCGACACGCGGGTGAGAAAGATTCAGGCCAGCTGTTTCCGGGGCACGGGGGCGTGCTCGACCGCTTCGACAGTCTGTTCGCGGCCCTGCCCGTGTTCACCATCGGCAAAATCATGTGGGATCTATGAATCGCGTTGCCCTGCTCGGTGCCACTGGCTCGATTGGCACCAGCGCGTTGGATGTCATCGCCCGTCACCCGCAGCGCTATCAGGTGCAGGCGCTGGCGGCGCATCGCGATGTCGATGGGCTGCTGAAACTCTGCGCGCGTTTCAAGCCAAGCCTGGTGGGCATCGCCGATCCCTACTGCGCCGATGCGTTGGCCGCTGGGCTGAAAGCGCACGGTTTGCATAGTGTCCAGATGCTGGTGGGCCCGACCGGACTGGACCAGATGGCTGGCGCCTCGGAAGTGGACACCGTGGTCGCGGCAATTGTCGGTGCGGCCGGCCTGTCCAGCACGCTGGCGGCGGCTTGTGCGGGCAAGCGCATCCTGCTTGCCAACAAGGAATCGGTTGTCATCGCGGGGGCTTTGCTGTTTGACGCACTGGCCGCGCACGGTGGTTGCATCATTCCGCTGGACAGCGAGCACAACGCCGTCTTCCAGTGCCTGCCCCAGGGCTTCGCGCGCGACCCTGATGCGCACGGCATCCGTCGCATCGTGCTGACCGCATCCGGCGGCCCGTTCCGCGGGTTCAGCCGCGAGCAGCTGGCTCAGGTAACGCCGGAACAGGCGGTCAAACATCCACGCTGGCAAATGGGCCGCAAGATATCGGTGGACTCGGCCAGCCTGATGAACAAGGGTCTTGAGGTCATCGAGGCACATTGGTTGTTCGGCCTGCCGGCGGAGCGCATCGATGTATTGGTGCACCCGGAAAGCCTGATCCACTCGCTGGTTGAATATACCGATGGCTCGTTACTGGCCCAGCTCGGACCGGCCGACATGCGCACCCCGATCGCCCAGGCCCTGGCCTGGCCCGAACGTATCGACAGTGGCGTGCAGAGACTGGATCTGCTCGCAGCTGGCGAGCTGCATTTCGAGCCAGTGGATCGGGTCAACTTCCGCTGTCTGGAGTTGGCCTATGCCGCCTTGCGTGCCGGGGGTGCGGCACCTGCGATATTGAACGCAGCCAACGAGGTTGCAGTAGACGCATTTTTAACGGGTGCTCTGTCATTTCTGGGCATTGCCGATGTGATTGAAAGCACGCTGGATGCTGTGGTTCAGTCTGAAACCTCTACACTGCACGCGCTGTTGGATCTGGATCGGGAAGCGCGGCGCGTAGCTGTGCGGGAAATGAATCGATTGGGAACAGGACATGAGTGAAATCGTCGGTTCAATCTGGTGGTATCTGGTCACCATTGGCGTGCTGGTGACCTTTCACGAGTTCGGGCATTTTTGGGTGGCACGGCGCTGCGGCGTCAAGGTGCTGAAGTTCTCGATCGGGTTTGGCAAATCACTGTGGTCGCGCACCGGTGCCGATGGCACCGTGTACAGCATCGGCGCTATTCCGCTCGGTGGCTATGTATCGATGCTGGACGAACGCGTTGAAGACGTACCACCGGAGCAGCGCCATCTGGCGCACAACAACAAGTCTGCCCTGCAAAAAATAGCCATTGCCGCGGCTGGCCCCGGATTCAATTTTCTACTGGCCGTGCTGGCGTTCTGGCTGATGTTTTCGATTGGAAAGCCCGACCATCTGCCGGTGCTGGGCCGCGTCGAGGGACTCGCCGCAGAGGCTGGTATCGCGCCGGGCACTCAAGTCCTTGCGGTGGATGGCAAGACCACCACAACTTGGTCGCAAGTTTTCGAGGCGGTGATCGAGAAGGGCATGTATCGGCGCGATGCGGCGCTGCGCGTGCGCGAACCCGATGGCGACGAACGCACCATCACTCTGACGATTTCGCGCCTGCCGCAGGATATGGAAGACCGGCTGCTGGTGAGCAAGATCGGGCTGCGACTGCAATCGCCCGCCGCCGTAGGTTCGCTGACCGAGGGTGCGCCGGCTGTTCGCGCCGGCATACAAACCGGCGACACTTTGCTCGCCATCAATGGCCAGGTCGTCGCCGACTTTGAAGATTTCTATCAGAAACTGCAGGCGACAGCTGCCCAGAATCCGGCAGTGAGTGTGCGCATCGGCCGTTCCGGTCGCGAACTCGATATCGCGGTGACCGCGCAACGCGTCCCAGACCAGGACGGCACCCTGGTTTTCCGCCTCGGCATCGGGCCGCAGGCCATAGCGACCAACACGACGCTGCGGTACAACCCGCTGGCGGCCCTACCTGCCGCCGCCAGGGAAACCTGGTCGGCCACCATCAGAACCCTTACTTTCCTGGGCGACATGGTGACCGGAGTCATCTCTCCCAAGCATCTTTCCGGTCCAATTACCATTGCCCGCGTCGCCAACGCGGTAGCTAAGGATGGCCTCGCCTGGTTCCTCGGTTTCCTTGGGTTGGTATCGGTCGGCATCGCGATTCTGAATCTCCTGCCGATCCCGATCTTGGACGGCGGGCACATCCTGAGCTACCTTATCGAGTCGCTCAAGGGCAGTCCCCTCAGCGAACGGGTGGAAATGGTGGGCCAATACCTCGGTCTCGGGGCTTTGGCGTGCCTGATCGGCTTGGCTCTGTTCAACGACGTGATGCGTTGACCCAGGCTGCAAAAACAAGAGAAATAGCGGTAGCCGGTCGCATGGCCGGTGCAAAACAAGCCAATAAGAATCTCGGCGCGGGTGCCGTGAGCACTCGACACCCACGCCAGCGCGGACGCAAGTTCGTGATCAGTTGAAATATTTTCGGAGTGACTGAATGCGCCGTATTGCTGCCCTGATCCTGTTCGCCGCCATGTATGCCCCGTCGGTGTCGGCATTCGATCCCTTCGTCGTATCGGATATCCGATTGGAAGGGTTGACGCGCGTTCCTGCGGGAACCGTGTTCACCAGTTTCCCGATCGAGAAAGGCGATCGCATCGACCGCCTGCGTGCCTCCGAAGCGGTGCGTTCCCTGTTCAAGACTGGATTCTTCAATGACATCCAGATCTCCAGACAGGGCACCATCCTGGTCGTCACCCTGGTCGAGCGGCCCGCCATCGCCAAGCTCGACCTGGTCGGCAACAAGGACATCAAGACCGAGGATCTGACCAAGGGTCTGCGCGAAATCGGCCTGGCCGAGGGCGAGACTTTCGATCGCCTGCAGCTCGACCGCATCGTTCAAGAGCTGACCCGCCAATACAACAATCGCGGCAAGTACAGCGTATCGATCAAGCCCGAGGTAAAGGAGCTGGATCGCAACCGCGTTGCCATCACCATCGCGATCAAGGAAGGCAAGCCGGCCAAGATCCGTCACGTCAATATCGTCGGCAACACGAAATTCGTCGATGAGGACATACTCGAAGACTTCGAATCCAGCGAAACCGGCTGGCTCAGCTGGTACAGCAAAGACGACCAGTACTCGCGCGAAAAACTCTCTGGCGACATGGAGAAACTGGCTTCGTACTATCAGGACCGCGGCTATGTTGATTTCGCAGTCGAATCGACCCAGGTGTCGATCAGCCCGGATCGACGCAATTTGTTCCTGACCGCAAACGTGCGCGAGGGTGAGATCTACACCTTGTCAGACATCAAACTGACCGGTGATCTGGTGCTTTCGGAAGACGTGATGCGGCGCCTGATCTATGCCAAGCCCGGCGAGACCTATTCGCGACGCAAATTCGAAAACAGCGCCGACGCAATGACGCGCGTGCTTTCCAACATCGGTTATGCCTTCGCTGAAGTCACGCCGATCCCGCAGATCGACAAGGACAATCGCACCATCGCGATTACGCTGCTGGTCAATCCCGGCAAGCGCGTTTACGTCCGGCGCGTGACCTTTGTCGGCAACGAGCGCACGCAGGATGAGGTGATGCGCCGCGAAATGCGCCAGCTGGAAGGTTCGTGGTTTTCGCAGGCGGCTGTCGATCGCTCCAAGATTCGCCTGCAGCGCCTCGGCTACTTCAAAGACATTACGATTGAAACGCCGCGCGTAACCGGCTCCAACGATCAGGTCGATGTCATCGTCAAGGTGACCGAGCAAAGCGCGGGCAGCTTCCAGTTCGGTGTGGGTTATTCCGAGTTTCAGGGCCTGATCACCACCGTCTCACTGACCCAGCGCAATTTCCTGGGCAGCGGCAACAGTGTCGGTGTGACCGTGCAGAACAACAAATTTACCCAGCGCCTCGATTTCAGTTTCTTCGATCCTTACTTCACTGACGATGGCATCAGCCTCGGCTACCAACTCAGCTACAGTAAGCAGGACTACAGCAGCAACAGAAATCTGGCGCAGTACACCTCGGACATCGTCTCGGCCGAAGTTTTGGCCGGTATTCCGCTGACTGAAACCGATACACTTTCGATGTCGCTCGGCATCGATCGCAACCAGTTGACCACTGTGGATGGGAGTACGCCGGTGTCGCTGATCCGTCAGCTCATCGATGAGCTCGGACCACGCGCCCTGGGGCCGATCTTCAACACCGACGACGATGGCGATGGCGATCCGGACGATCTCAACGACGACGACGGCATTCCCGGTATCGATCCACTCAGTTTCGGCCCCAACCGGCGCTGGATCGTCAACACCTGGAGCATGTCCGCGGGCTGGGCGCGCGATTCGCGCAACAAGTTCTTCGCCCCAACCAGCGGCTCGTTCCAGCGCATCGGCGCCGAAGTCGCACTGCCGGGTTCGGATTTTGAATACTGGAAGCTCAATTACGAATACGGGCGCTATTTTCCGATCACCAACGGCTGGTCGATTCTTACCCGCGCGGAGCTTGGCTACGGTGATGGCTACCACGGCAACAAGTCGCTCCCCTTCTATGAAAACTTCTACGCGGGCGGCGTGCGCTCGGTACGCGGCTTTGAAGACAATACACTCGGCCCTTCCGAGAACATTGGCACCGTCCTCAGCCCGTTTGTCCAGCCACTGGGCGGATCATTCAAGACAATCGGTTCGGTGGAATTGATTTTTCCAACACCGTTCAGCAAGGTGGACAGCGACACGTCCCAGTTCTCTGCGTTCTTCGATGTTGGCAACGTATTTGCGGATTACAACGCGTTCAAGACCGACGAATTGCGGGCATCCGCAGGACTGTCGTTCAAGTGGCAGGCGCCGGTCGGACCGATCATCATCAATCTGGTCGCACCGATCAAAAAGAAAGATGGCGATCGAACCGAATCGATCCAGTTCTCGTTCGGCAACCAGTTCTAACCGGTAAAGTCCGAGCAACCGGGACGGTGCAATGCGTGCAAACGGCCGAATCAAGCATGGGCACAGCAGCATCGGTTTGATGCTGTTGGCCTTGCTGTTGCCACTGGCAGCGTGGTCGCAGACGCAGAAAATTGGCTATGTCGACATGAAGCGTCTACTCGACAACGCGCCGCAGGTGGCTGCTGGGCGACAGCGCATCGAAGCCGAATTTCGCGACCGCGATCAGTTGTTGCAGGCCGAGCAGAAAAGGCTGGAGGGGCTTGAAGCGCGCGAACGACGCGATGCCGCGGTCATGCCCAAGACGGCCGCCGATGCGCTGCAGCGTGAGATACAAACCACCAAGCGAAACCTCGAGCGCACGCGCGCGAAGTTGAACGAAGAACTGGTGTCACGCAGGGCTGAGGAGCTCAATCGCCGCTGGCCTGAGATCACCGACGTCATGATCCAATACGCTCGCGACAATGGCTACGACCTGTTGCTGCCAGCCCCGGTGCTGTACGCGAGTGCCCGAGTGGACATCACCGACGAATTGTTGGCGCGACTTCGCGCCCAGGCCGCAACCAGCAGGACCCCGTGATGGCGGCTCCACCCAGCTTTCGTCTGCACCAACTGGCAGAACGCTTTGGTCTGCAGCTGGTCGGGGATGGCGAGCATTGGATCAACGGCGTTGGCACGCTGTCGCATGCCACGTCGCAGCAAGTCAGTTTCTTGGCCAACCCGCGCTACCGCAGCGAATTGGCGGCGGGCGGTGCCGGCGCCGTTGTGTTGGCACAAGCAGATGCAGCGGGCGCAAAGGGAAATCTCCTGATCAGTCGCAACCCCTATGCGGATTTTGCGCGGATCGGTCAATGTTTCGAGCACCGCACAGCGTCAGCACCCGGCATTCACCCCAGTGCTGTGGTGATGGCCGGCGCAGAAGTCGACGCCTCTGCCAGTATCGGACCACTATGCGTTATCGATGCCAGCGCACGCATTGAAGCAGGCGCTGAAATCGGACCGGGATGCCTGATCGGAGCCAATTGCGTGGTCGGCGCGCAGTCGCGTTTGGTCGCGCGTGTCACCCTGGTGGAGCGGGTGCGCCTGGGTCACCGGGTGCTGATACATCCAGGTGCAGTGCTGGGCGCCGATGGCTTTGGGCTCGCCATGGATAACGGACACTGGCTCAAAGTGCCGCAGCTGGGGGGAGTCGTTGTCGGCGACGACTGCGAAATTGGCGCCAACACCACAATTGATCGCGGCGCCATCGAAGACACGGTGCTGGAAGAAGATGTGCGTCTGGACAACCAGATCCAGATCGGGCACAACGTTTTCATTGGTGCGCACACGGCCATCGCCGGCTGTGCGGCCATCGCTGGCAGCGCCCGTATCGGCCGCAACTGCCTGATCGGCGGCGCAGCCGGTATCATTGGGCACATCGACATAGCCGATCGCGTGGTGATCGGGGCCATGAGCCTGGTCACCCACAGTCTGCGCGAGCCCGGAGAGTACTGCTCCGGAACGCCCATTCAGGAAAAGCGCGAGTGGCGAAAAAACGCCGCACGGTTTCGTCGGCTTGACGAACTGGCGCGCAGGATTATTCATTTGGGAACTCCAGGCAATGACCAATAACACGACTGTCGAAGCCGCTGTCGTCCGGCTACCGATCGATGTCCGGCAAATCGCCGCCATCCTTCCACACCGTTATCCATTCCTCCTGGTGGACCGTGTCATAGAGTTCGAAGCCGGCAAACGCGTACGCGCGATCAAGAATGTCACCATCAACGAGCCGTTCTTCGCCGGTCACTTTCCAGGGCACCCGGTCATGCCCGGCGTGTTGGTGATCGAAGCCATGGCCCAGGCCTCGGGGATTCTTACCCAGCTCTCCAATACGTTTCAAGCACGACCCAACCAACTCTACTATTTGGTGCGCGTCGACAACGCGCGTTTCTCGCGCACTGTGGTACCCGGAGATCAGCTGGTCCTGGATGTCGTGCAAAAGCGCATGATCCGCCGCATGGGCCAGTACCAGTGCCGTGCGTCGGTGGATGGGGTGGAGGTAGCCAGCGCGGACATCCTGTGTGCCGCGCCGGAGCCCGGTGCATGACCGAAGCGACCGGCATGATCCATTCAACCGCGATCATCGAATCAGGTGCCCGCATCGGCAGCAATGTTGCCATCGGCGCCTATTCGATCATTGCCGCCGGAGTGGAGATTGGCGATGACTGCTGGGTCGGTCCGCACGTTGTGATTCAGGGGCCAGCACGCATCGGCAAGCGCAACCGCTTCTATCAGTTCGGTTCGATCGGATCCGATCCCCAGGACAAGAAGTTTCACGGCGAGCAGACCCTGCTCGAAATCGGCGACGACAACATGTTCCGCGAGTTCGTCACCGTCAACCGTGGCACCGACGATGGCGGCGGTGTCACCCGAATCGGCAACGACAACTGGCTGATGGCGTATGTGCATCTCGCGCACGACTGCATCGTTGGCAACCACACGATCTTCGCCAACGCCGCTTCGCTGGCCGGCCATGTGCGGGTCGACGATCATGCGATTTTGGGCGGCTTCACGCTGGTGCACCAGTTCTGTCAAATCGGTGCCCATGCATTCACATCGATGGGTTCGGTGATCAATCGCGACGTACCGCCCTACGTGACCGTGGCTGGAAACTTCGCCGAGCCCAAAGGGATCAATACTGAGGGCCTCAAACGGCGCGGCTACTCCGCAGAAAAAATCCTGTCGATTCGACGCGCTTACAAGACCCTGTATCTGTCTGGACTGCCGCTTGCCGAAGCACGCAACCAGATCGAGCAGACCACCGGTGTCGACGACGAGCTGCGCACGCTGGTCGACTTTATCGATCGCAGCGAACGCAGCCTGATTCGCTGACGATGGCGCGCCAGCGCCCGTCCGTCGTAGCCGTCGACACCGTGCCCCAATGACCCCACGCAAGCGCTTGCGCATCGCTTTGATCGCCGGTGAAACCTCCGGCGATCAACTCGGCGGCGCGTTGATCGACGCTCTGCGCCTGCGTTTTCCGACCGCCGACTTCGCCGGCATCGGCGGCCCAGAAATGGTTGCGGCAGGCCTGGATGCCTGGCATCGTGCCGATGTTCTGGCGGTGATGGGATTGGTCGAAGTGCTGCGCCATCTGCCGCGTTTGTTGCGGCTGCGAATACACGTACGCCAACGCATACTGCAATGGCAACCCGATATCTTCATCGGCATCGACGCACCCGATTTCAACCTCGGACTTGAACGCAACCTGCGCCGCGCCGGGATTCGAACGGTGCATTACGTCAGCCCATCAGTCTGGGCGTGGCGTGAACAGCGCGCCGCAAAAATCGGCGAGAGCGCCGATCGTGTGCTGTGTCTGTTTCCGATGGAGCCCGCAATCTATGCGCGTCATGGCGTGGATGCTCGCTTCGTTGGACATCCACTGGCAGACCGCTTTGCGCTTGCGTCGGATCGCGGTGCCGCGCGACGCGAACTCGGCATCGCAGCCGATGCCAAGGTGCTGGCACTTTTGCCGGGCAGCCGTCTAAGTGAAATCCAGCGACTGGCCGAGCCTTTTATCGGCGCCGCAATGGCATGTCGGCAATCCTTGTCCGAGCTGGTGCTGATCGCGCCAATGGCCAGCGCAGCCTGTCGCAGCGAATTTGAGCAGCAACTGAAAACACAGGCCGGAGCAATCAGTGTGCGTTGCCTGGACGGTCAGTCGCACCTGGCGATGGTCGCCGCCGACGTGGTGCTGGTCGCGTCCGGGACTGCGGCGCTGGAAGTGATGCTGGCCAAACGCCCAATGATTGTCGCCTATAAAATCGCACCACTCAGCTACTGGATCGTACGCACTTTTGGTTTGCTCAAATCCGCAGTTGTTTCGCTGCCCAATTTTCTCGCGGGAACCAGGATCGTGCCAGAACTTCTGCAAAACGAATGCCGCGCCGACACACTCGCTGCCGCGCTGCTACCGTTGTTGAAGGACCCCGCCGCTGGCAAAGCGCAGACCATAGCCTTCGAGAAGCTGCACCTGCTGCTGCGTGGTGGCGGCGCCGAATCCGCCGCATCCGCGGTCGCGGAGTTGATCGACACCGCGACACACTGAGTGAACATGGATCTCTCCATTCTGATCGCAGGTGTCGACGAAGCCGGACGTGGACCCCTGGCTGGACCGGTTGTCGTCGCAGCGGTGATTCTCGACCCGACGCGGCCGATCCATGGTCTGAACGACTCGAAGAAGCTGAGCGAATCCGCGCGCAATCGCCTGGCTCCGTTGATCCGGGCGCAGGCGCTGTGCTTCCATATCGAAGTAGTGTCGCGCGTCGAGATCGACCGTCACAACATCCTGCAGGCCACGCTGCGTGGCATGGCACGCGCACTGCGCGCGCTGCTGCCGGTGCCGGAACTTGCCCTGATTGATGGCAACACACTGCCACCGAACCTGCACTGCGCCGCTCGGGCGATTGTGCAAGGCGACGCGCTCGAGCCAGCGATCAGTGCCGCCAGCATTCTCGCCAAAGTCGAGCGCGATCGGCTCATGGTCGCGCTCGACGAGCGCTACCCCGGTTACGGCTTTGCGCGCCACAAGGGTTATCCCACCCCCGATCATCTTGCAGCGTTGACGCGACTCGGCCCGTGTGACGAACATCGACGCAGCTTCGCCCCGGTGCGGATGCTCTGCATTCCTGACTTGCTCTGAGAACACGGCCGCGACCAGGAGCGCCGCACCTGCAACGGCACAGTGCGGTTCCGATCGACGTCAGACCAGCTTGATCTCGCGCAGCCGCTCGAGCAGATAGTCATGCGATGTAATCGGTGTCGGGTAGCGGTTTGGCCGCTCGGCACTGATGCAATTGGGCAGCGTCTCGATCAGGTAATCCGGATTCGGGTGCAGGAAGAACGGCACCGAGTAGCGCGGATTACGCGCCAAAGCACCCGGTGGATTGACCACGCGATGTGTCGTCGACGGATACACATGGTTGGACAGCCGCTGTAGCATGTCGCCGATATTCACCACAATGGTATCGCCCTGGGTGGTGATTGGAAGCCAGGTTCCTTCCTTGCTCAACAACTCAAGCCCCGCTGCGCTGGCGCCGACCAACAAGGTGATGAAGTTGATGTCCTCGTGCGCGCCTGCACGCACATTGGGTACCTCCGGCGCTGTGATGGGTGGATAGTGGATCGCACGCAGGATGCTGTTGCCGAAATTGATCTTGTTGTCGAAGAAATTTTCCGGCAGATCGATGTGCAGGGCCAGCGCGCGCAGCACGCGCGCACCCAGATCGTCGAGCGCCTGGTACAAGCCATAGCCGTATTCGCGGAATGCAGGAACCTCCTGCGGCCACATGTTTTCCGGCATCACATCCGCATATTTGGAATCACGCGCGATCTCCCGGCCAAAATGCCAAAACTCCTTGAGATCCGGATACTTCGAGTCCTTGGCGGTCTCGACCATGAAACCGGTATAACCGCGGGCGCCGCCGCCGCCGGCAATGTGGTACTTGCGTTTGGTCGCTTCGGGCAGCGCAAAAAACTTCTTGAACGCCTCGTAGGACTTGTCGATCATGTCCTGGGAGATGCCGTGGCCACTGATGCCGCAGAAACCGTACTCTCTATAGGCAGCGCCGATCTCGGCGACAAAGGTTTCGCGATCGCTGTCGAAGCGACGAATGTCCAAGGTGGGAACGTACTGGCTCATGGGCTGACCTGTAGAGATGTGGAATGGAGACAAGGCTGAGTTTCGATCCGGTCCTGATTTCGATCCAGGTCACGCAATCAGCGACTACCGGGCTGCCGATGATACGGCCTCGGCCAAGCCGCTCGCCAGCAGTTCGACCTCCTCAATGCGTTCGGCTTCGACGGTGACTCGCACCACCGGTTCGGTTCCAGAAGCGCGCAACACTACGCGGCCACGGCCATGCAGCCAACGCTCGATCCGCTCGCGTTCGGCTTGCACCGAAGCCGCGGCCAATGGGCGCGCACCACGCTCGATGCGCACATTGATTGTGCGCTGCGGAAATCGTGGCAAGGCAGCGCGCCAATCAGCGGCAGAACGGCAGCTGGACTGGATCGCCTCCAGCACCTGCAAGGCACTTACCATCGCGTCTCCGGTACCGGCACGATCCAGGCACAGGATATGCCCGGAAGCTTCACCGCCCAGATTGCCACCGAGCGCGATCAGTCGCTCGTGCACAAAGCGGTCGCCGACATTGGCGCGCTCGAATGCAATGCCGTATTCACACAGGCGTTTTTCCAGCGCGTAGTTGGTCATCAAGGTGCCGACCACGGGTCCGCGCAGTCGGCCAGATTGCTTCCACACGCTGCCGAGGATATGTAACAGGTCATCGCCATCGAGCAGCTCGCCAGTGGCGTCGACCAGCATTACACGGTCGCCATCACCATCGAAGGCAATTCCGATATCTGCGCGATACTCCTGCAGTGCGGCTTGCAGCGCCTGCGGATGCATGGATCCGCATTCCTGATTGATGTTCAGTCCATCAGGGGCAACTCCAATGCAATGCACTTCTGCGCCCAGCGACGCAAACAACTGGGGTGCCAGTTTGTAGGTCGCACCATGCGCGCAGTCCAGCACCACGCGCATTCCGTGCAGACGGAAGTCAGCGGGCACACTGGCGCGACAGAAATCAAGGTAGCGTGCGCCGGCATCGAGCATGCGCGATGCCTTGCCGAGCTGGTCGGGCAGCGCATTGCAGAAGCTGTCAGCCAAAGCGGCCTCGATTGCCGCTTCAACCGAGTCCGCGAGTTTTTCACCGGCAGCGGAGAAAAACTTGAAGCCGTTGTCATGATGCGGATTATGCGAGGCACTGATCACAATGCCAGCACAGGCGCCGGTCTGGCGCACCAGGTGCGCCACGCCCGGCGTCGGGATCGGCCCCAGCAGCTGTGCATTGGCGCCCGCAGCGATCAACCCTGCCTGCAGACCCGCTTCGAGCATGTAACCAGAAAGACGCGTGTCCTTGCCGATCAACACCGTGCGCTGCGTTCCCTGCATCAGCACGCGACCCGCAGCATTGCCCAGGCGCAGGGCAAACTCAGCGGTAATCGGCGTCTCGCCCACGTGACCGCGAATGCCGTCGGTGCCGAAGTACTGTCGCTGTGCCATGGAGGGTTCCGTATCGATTCAAGCGCAGTATCGCCCAGTGCGGGGTTGCGCGATAGCCGCTTCGCACGAGCGCCGCGGCGCCAGTCCCAAGCTGGCAACACCCGCGTGCCTGAGCCCCGCAAACACATTTTTGCTGATTGGCTCCGACCTCGACCCGGATGCATTCGCAGCGACCACTATGCGCGAGCAAAGTCGAACGCGAGCAGATCACGGATATCATCGGCCGCGAGCAGGCACATCAGCAATCGATCCATACCTATCGCCACGCCGGCACAATCGGGCAGCGCCGGCAAAGCGTCCAACAGGCGGGCGTCAAGCAGTGGCACTGACGACCCACGCGCGCTGCGCATTGCTTGATCGCGTTCGAAGCGCTGGCGCTGTTCGCCGGCATCGTTCAACTCGTGATAGCCGTTGGCCAGTTCGCGCGCGCCCAGGTAAGCCTCGAAGCGCTCAGCCACCGGCACGATGTCGTCGCGCACCCGCGCCAGCGCACATTGCGAGGCAGGAAAGTCAAACACCAACAGCAGCCGATTGTCGGGATTGGCAGGCTGCAAACGATGCGTGATGATCAGATCAAGCCAATCGTCGCGCACCAGTCCCTCGCCATCAATGCGTACATCGGCCAGTACGGCCTGCAGCGGTTCGAGCGTGGTGGAATGCGGGTCGAGCCGCAGTGCATCGAAGAACCAATCGCGATAGCTGATTTCGGCGATCTGAACGCTGCGTTCAAACAGCGACAGCGCCGATTCAATCAATTGCGCCACCTCGCCCATCAGCTGACGATGATCCCAGCCGACGCGATACCACTCCAGCATGGTGAACTCCGGGTTGTGGCGCGCACCTGCTTCACCATTGCGAAACACTCGCCCCATTTCGTAACAGTCGCCGACCCCGGCCGCGAGCAATCGCTTGAGCGGATACTCCGGCGATGTGCGTAACCATCGGCGCTTGGCGCCAGCATCGGTATGGCCGCTGAATTCGGTATGGAAGCTCTCGATGTTCGGGTCAGTGTTTCCGGCAGCGCTGAGCATCGGCGTTTCCACTTCGAGTACCGAACGCTGCGCGAAGAATGCGCGCACGTGGGCGTAGAGACGAGCGCGGGCGTCCAGGTGCGCGAATGTGGTGGATGCGAAGGGCGTGGGAGCGGCCTGAGCCGCGATTCTCGAAACAGCCGAATCGCTGGGAGAATCGCGGCTCACGCTGCTCCCACTTTCTCCGCTCCCACAGCTCATGCCGGGATCCCGCTCGCCACTCATCCCGTATGATCCTCAAGCAGTTTCAAGAACGCCGCTTCATCGAGCACTGCCACGCCAAGCGCCTGCGCCTTATCCAGCTTCGACCCCGCCTCGGCACCGGCAACCACAAGACTGGTTTTCTTCGACACACTGCCGGACAATTTGGCACCTAGCGCTTCGAGTCGGGCACCGGCTTGGTCGCGCGTCATCGCGGCCAGGGTCCCAGTCAGCACCACGCTCTGCCCACTGAGCGGGCCAAGCGGATCCAACACGGACGCACGCTTGCGTAGCGCGGTTACTTGCTCATCAATACTGTGCAAGCGCTGGTTCCACCGCGCATCACAAAACAAGTCACCTAGCTGTCCTATTGCCGATTCGTTCCAGCCCAGGGCACGAAGATCGACTGCTCCGAGCGCGGCAAACTCGGAAAAATTCGCGACGCGTTCGGCGGTCTGGCGAAAAACCGTGCCGGCGACATTGGGGAAAAACACGTTTCCGGGTTCGGACTTGAAGGTCTTCAAAGCTTCGAGCAAGAACGCCAGGTCGAGGCGCGCGACGAAGTCTGCTGCTGCCGCGCCGCGACCTTCTGGTGCGACATCCGCGGCGAGCAACTGGTCAATCACTTCCTGGTTGTGCGGTTCCGCAAAAAAAGCAGCAATCGATTCGGCGACCGTTCGTCCAACATTGCTGACGGCAATCAACACCAGCACGTCGGCACGACGAACCTGGCCCAAGTCACCGAACGCATCGGCAAGATCCTTCGCGGTGCCCTCGCCGGTTTGCAAAATACCCAGGGCGAACAACAGTCGCTGCAGAGTCGTACGCTTGCTGGTTTCGATCGAGGCCAGCAGGTTCTGCGCCCATTTCAGCGGCACTTTCTTTTTTGGGTCCGGCGTAATGCCATCGCGCGCATCCTGCAGCCGCTTGAGTTCGATCAAATCCTCCAGCGTCAACAGGTAAAGATCAGCCACGCTGCGCAGCGCCCGCCTATCGCCTTTGCGCTGCAGGAATGCGAGGCTGACCATATCGTCAATGGTCTGAGTTCCCAGTCCTTCAATATCCATCGCGCGCCGCGACGCAAAATGCCGGACTGCCTCTTTGCGCTGCGCCGGGCAGATCAGCCCACCACTGCATCGCGACACCGCTTGATCCTGCTCGCGCACGACATGCGAGTCGCACTCTGGGCAAAACTCTGGCATCGACCATGCAATGGCACCCTCTTGTCTGGCGTCGATCACCACCGCGACTATCTCCGGAATAACGTCACCGGCACGTCGCACGATCACGGTATCGCCTACCCGAACATCCTTGCGGCGCACTTCGCTTTCATTGTGCAAAGTGGCGTTGGTGACCACGACGCCGGCCACATGGACCGGACGCAGTCTCGCCACCGGCGTGATCGCGCCGGTTCGACCGACCTGCACGTCAATGGCTTCGACCACGGTCTGCTCTTCCTGAGCTGGAAATTTGTGCGCGATGGCCCAGCGCGGCGCGCGTGATACAAAGCCCAGGTCATCCTGCTGGTCGTAACGATCGACCTTGTAGACCACGCCGTCGATATCCACATCGAGCGCATCGCGCTTGCCGCCAATTTCGCTGAAATAATCCAGCAACCCGCGCAAACCCGTTGCCGTGCGCACCTCGGCATGCACCGGAAAACCCAGCGCGCGCAAACGCTGAAGCGTTTGCGAATGCCGTGCCGGAACCGGCCATCCATCAACGACACCGAGCGCATAGGCATAGAAACCCAAGGGTCGCGATGCGGTGATGGCCGGGTCCAGCTGGCGAAGAGAGCCGGCGGCACCGTTGCGCGGATTGGCCAAGGCTTTTTCGCCGCGTTCGCGCGCGGCCGCGTTGAAGGCATTGAACGCCTTGCGCGGCATCACCACCTCGCCGCGAACCTCAAGCAGCGCAGGCACGCTCTCGCTAGCAAGACGCAATGGGATCGAGCGCACCGTGCGCAGGTTGGCGGTCACATCCTCACCCGTCGCGCCATCGCCGCGAGTGGCGCCACGCACAAACAGACCATGCTCGTAGCGTAGACTGATGGCTAGCCCGTCGAGCTTGGGTTCAACCGAAAATTCCGGATCGACCGCACCCGTTGCCTGCACGATTCGGCGCACGAAATCGGCGACGTCCTGTTCGCCGAAAGCATTGCCAAGCGACAGCATCGGCATTTGATGCACGACCTCGGCGAACACCCGCGCCGCCTTGCCGCTGACACGCTGCGTAGGTGAATCGGGGGTGATCAAATCGGGATGCGCCGCCTCGATCTCACGCAATTCGCGCATCAGGCGATCGTATTCGCTGTCGCTGATGCCGATCTCGTCGAGCACGTAGTAGCGATGATCGTTGACCGCGATCTGGCGGCGAAGATCGGCAACGCGGTCGGCGGGTGATGGATTCATCGCAGGGGTCATCGTAAAGATCCGGAATGCAATGCCGCGATTGTAGAAGCAATGATCGCCCCTTTCCGGAATGGTTATTTGCGAATGGGCCTGCACCCATACGCGAACATCAGGATTTGGGAGCGGCCCGCGGCCGCGAATGCTATCGGAATACGAAATTCCTTTTCGCAGCCAGCGACTGCGTGGATTCAGGAAGGGATGAATCGCGGCTTGCGACGCCCCTACACCAATGCTTCGCTGGTCGGCGCGCGGCTGCGCGCGAATCGCCGCGTGAACGTCTCCATCGCCGCAAACGCCGCCGGAATCACGATCAGGCTGAGCAGGGTCGACGTAATCAGCCCGCCAATCACCGCCACCGCCATCGGTTGCCGAAACGCCGCGTCGGCCCCAAATCCCAGGGCAATAAGTGACATGCCGGCGGTCATTGCAATCGAGGTCATGAGTACCGGGCGGGCGCGCTTGCGGCAGGCGTCGATGACTGCGTCGTGCATGCTCATACCCTGTTCGTGTTCAGCGATAACCGCGTAGTCGACCAGCAGAATGGAGTTTTTGGTGGCGATGCCGATCAGCATCAGCAGTCCAATCAGCGCCGGCAGCGAAAGCAGAGTGCCGGTCAACAACATCAGACCGAATGCGCCGCCGGCCGACAGCGGTACCGCGGCGAGGATGATCAGTGGATGGCTGGCGCTGTTGAACAACAGCAGCAAGACAGCGTAGACGCAAAAAATGCCAGCCACCATCGCCAGCGCGAAGCCGACGAAAAGCTCGATGAAGATTTCCGAGTCGCCGGTGTTCAGTACTTGTACGCCGGGCGGCAAACGCTTCAGCGAGGGCAATTGCTCGACCTGGGTCATGACATCGCCCAGCGGCTGGCCGTTAAGTTCGGCAGTAAAAGTGATATTGCGCTGACGCCCGAAACGATCGACCTGCGACGGCCCACTGGCACGACGGATGGTGGCTACCGCCGACAATGGCACGGTGCCCCCCTTGGCACTGGGTACCCGCAACATCTGCAGCAGACTCTCGTCGGTCAGAGCTGCTTCATTCAGCCGCACACGAATCGGCACCTGTCGATCGGCGAGATTGAGTTTGGCCAAACGCTGGCGATAGTCGCCGCTGGTCGCAATCCGCGCCGCCTCGGCAATATCGATCGTGGATACACCAAGGTCCGCCGCCCGCCTTGCGTCCGGCACAATCACCCATTCCGGGCGCAGCAGCGAAGCGGTAGAACTGATTGTGCCCAGCCCCTGCAACGTACGTAGGTCACGCTCGAACATCTGCGCGGCGGCGTAGAGACGCGTAGGGTCGTCGCCAGTCAACACCAGCTGCATCTGTTCGCCTGGCTCGCTGCTCAGGAAACGTTGCCGGATACCGGGGATCTGGGTCAGCAGACGTCGCGTTTCGGCTTCAAGTTCTTTTTGTGAGCGTTCGCGATCACCTTCCAATCCCCAGTCGATCACCAATACCGCGCGACGCACATCGTCGACGCCACTGACTGCTGGGTCACCAAGATCAACGGTGCCGCCAACTGTGGCATAAATCTGCCTGGCCTCAGGCAGTGTGCGGATCATGCCGCGCGCCCGTTCGGCAAGACGGGCAGTTTCGTCAAGGCTCACACCGGGTGGCAGTTCGAGGCTGAGATTGCTGCGGCCCAAATCCGATCCTGGAATAAACGTTGCCGGTATAAACGGAACCAACATCAGCGAACCGACGAACATCGCCAGCGCCAGCGAAAGCGTCAGCCCGCGTCGGCGCAATGCCCACTCTACCCAACCCAGGTACCAGGTCATCAGGCGACTATCGCCTTCTTTCTGCGGCTTGGCCTTCATCTGATAGGCGGCCATCATCGGCGTCAACAGACGCGCGACCAGCAACGAAAACATGACCGCGGTCGCCGCGGTCCAACCAAATTCGAAGAAAAATTTGCCGGCAATACCGGGCATGAAGGCCACCGGCACAAAGACTGCCGCCAACGTCGCCGAGGTCGCGATCACTGCCAGACCGATCTCATCGGCGGCATCGAGCGCGGCTTGCTTGGGCGTTTTGCCCATGGCCAGATGCCGCTCGATGTTCTCGACTTCGACGATCGCGTCATCGACCAGGATACCGACGACAACCGCGAGCGCCAGCAGCGTAATTAGATTCAGGCTGAACCCGAACAACCACATGACAGCGAACGTCGGGATGATCGACAACGGCAGCGCTACCGCGGAAATCCAAGTGCTGCGCCAGTCGCGGAGGAACCACCACACCACCAATACCGCCAGTAGCGCGCCTTCCCAGAGCATGTCCATTGATGACTTGAACGAACCGCGTACTTCCGCGAGACCGGAGCTGATCAGGCTGAACTTCACCTGTGGATGTTCCTTCACCAGGCTTTCGATCTTTTTTTCGATGCGCTCACCGACGTCGATTTCGCTGGAACCCACCGTGCGCGTCACATCGAAGCTCACCACGGGTCGGCCATCGAGCAGCGCCAATTGCCGGCGCTCTGCATGCGCATCGCGAATTTCGGCGAGCGCACTCAGGGGCAGCTGGCGTCCATCGGGCAGCACGATCGGGAACTGATTCAGATCCTGCGCGATAGCCACGGTGCCGACGGCACGGATCGCCTGCTCGCCATACCCGATAGTTGCGCGACCGCCAGATCGTTCAAGCTGTGAACGCGCGATCTGATCGGATATCTGACCCGCGGTCAGACCATAGGCGTTGAGCACACCGGGTCGTAGATCGACGCGCACTTCGCGCTGCACGCCACCGCTGCGCCGAACCTGGCCAACGCCATTGACCGCGTACAAGGCCTTGCTCGCTTCGTTGTCGACAAACCAGCTGAGCTCACTCTCGCCCAGACTGTCGGAGGAGACCGCATAGGTCAGCAACGAACCACCAGTGATGGTAATTTTCTGGATGATGGGTTCGTCTATGTCTTGCGGCAGATCGCTGCGCACGCGCGATACCGCATCGCGCACTTCGTCCAGTGCCTCGTTGACATCACGGCCGATCTTGAACTCGATATAGGTCGTCGATGCGCCCTCGACCACGGTGGAGATCAGCTTGTTGATCTGCGGCAAGCTGGCAACGGAGTCCTCGATCTTGCGCGAGACTTCGGTCTCCAACTGGTTGGGCGTGGCGCCAGGAAGCAATACGGTGACGGTAATGCCGGGGAACGCGATATCCGGAAAGCGTGAAACCGCCAGCTGGTGGAATCCGATCAGACCAGCAGCGCCGAGCAGGATGAACGTCAGAATCGCCGGCAGCGGTCGATTGATCGACCAGGCGGAAACATTGATGGCCATGCTCAGCCTCCGTTGCACATGGACGTGCAAGTACCGCCAGGACAATTCGCACAAGCACCGCCGGCATCCGCCTGATCTGACTGCACCACACGTACGCGATCGCCATCACTGAGGAACGCAGCGCCCTGGACCACCACTCGATCCGCAGCTTCGATTCCGCTGAGGACTTCGGTGCGTTCACCGAACGCCTGCCCGACTTCAATGCGACGCTGTGTCACCACATCTTTCGCGCCGAGAATAAAGGCATAGCGATACCCGTCGCGCTCGACAATCGAGGCCGACGGCAACATCGGCACCGTTGCGTTGCCTAGCAAGATCTCGCCATTGGCGAACATACCGGCCTTGAGCTTGCCGGGTATTTCGATATCGGCATAGACCATGCCAGTGCGACTGACCGCGTCCAACCCGGGAGACACCTTGCGCACTTTGGCCAGGATCGGGCCAGAATCCGCTGCAACGTTGACCACAGCTCCCGGGACAACGCGAACGAAATCCGACTCGGGCAATTGCGCACGCCATTCCAGTCGACCCTGTCGGATCAGTCGCAAAAGCTCCGCTCCCGCGCCCACCACCTGGCCCGGCTGCACTTCACGCGCCGAGATCAACCCGTCATCGGGCGCGCGCAGGCTGGCGAATTCCACACGCAGCTGTGCCGACGCGAGCATGGCCTGAGCATTGAGCACCGCGGCATCAGCAACGCTCTCGCTGGCGATCATTTGGTCGATATCGCCAGCGGCCATCAGCTGACGTTCCCTCATACTTCGCGCGCGGTCGGCATTGGCATGTGCCAGCACCTGATTGGCCTTTGCCTGCACCACCATCGCCTGTTGCTGGCGCAGCTCGGCCTGCAGCGTGCGTTGATCCAGGCGCAGCAGCACATCACCTTTGCGCACGGCGTCGCCGACTTCCACCAGCACTTCGGCAACGCGCACACCAGCCAGTTCTACTCCCAGACTCATTTCTTCCCAGGCTGTTATAGAACCCGCGCTGTGAATCATCCGATTGAGTTGAATCTGTTCCAACGCGCCAACGGTGACGGTCAAACTGGGCGCTGATTGCGGTTTGTCGGGTGCTTTGCCGCAAGCCACGAGTAACAACACACTCAACGTCAACGCCGCGCGCCTTCCTGTTGCGACTGCAAATTGCATCGGCCTTGTCTCTATAGGGAAAGTGGATACGCCACGATAGCCGATATTTATTTATTTTTTTGCCGAAATGAATCGACCGGCGAAAAGCGCCACGTCAAGGAGCCGATTCAGCCTGCAATTACAGTACTAGGGAAGGTCTGAATAAGTCACCACTTCGTCTTCGCCACACTGCTTATTGCTTGCCAAACCCCCGCTCTCAACAGCGGAGCTGGTCGCTCTCAACAGCGGAGCTGGTCGCTCTCAACAGCGGAGCTGGTCGCTCTCAACAGCGGAGCTGGTCGCTCTCAACAGCGGAGCTGGTCAGACTGCGGTTTTACGCCCCCTGACTCAGGGGCTATCGCGGCTCCGGACTTGTTCAGAGGTTCCCTGAAGTAACCCGCTGGCATGGCGCCGGAGTTCGGCCCACTTTCCATGCTCTGACATGTGCTGGTCACACACCGTGCGCCCGAGCCCACTGGATCAAGATACCCAACTTTGACTTGCTGCGCTTCGTTGTGACGCGGGTATACACGATCGCCTCGCCCGCGTCAGCCTTTGCCGCCTGGTCCGAGGTGTTGCCGTTTTCGATATAGGTCTCGCTACGTCTGTAGGAATTTGCATCGCCTAATTCCAGCCACATGAAATGCTGATGCCAGCCGCCGGGCACATGCAGATTGCTGCCGTCTTTGAGCACAAACGACAAACGCCGCGCGTCCGTTCCCGGCACCCAGCGCAGCCGCGGCTGATTGCCTTGCGGGCAATAGTGTGTGGCAAGCAATTGGTCGCCATCAAGGTGATACAGCGTGATCGATTCTCGCCCCGGTGCCAGCGCCCAGGTTTCGACCAGGACCGTTCCGCCCGCGCTGAGTCGATAAGTCACCCTGTGCTCGCGGCCATCGGCAAAAGTACCTTGCCATTCACCGACCAGCGCTCCGAGTTGTTTGAACACTTCCGCTGCGCTCGCAGTGGGTCGAGCGGGCGCTGTCGCGACCGCCGTCACAGGTTCTGTCGATGGCGTCGCAATCTGACCCATCACCGGCACCAGCCAGATCGACAGCAGCCAGACCGCAGTCAGCATCATCGGTAGCGTTCGAATCGGCATCGTCATTCTCCAGGAGGCAAGTCGCAATGCGCACCTTAGCGCAGCACGTCGGCGCACATTCGCACCTGCGTTCGGCCTGGCGCAGTTTGCATTCGCTCCGGCGAGCTGCTGCCGCTGAGTGCATGCGACAAAAATGAGCCGTCACAAACCGGCTCCACGATTTCTCCATAGTGTTTGCACATTGCCCCCTCAAAGTCTCTATCCAGCAAGTCCTTCTGGGCGCGCGTCGGCGACCCAGAATTTGAATCGCGAAAGAGGAGCACGACCATGCAGCAGCGCCGCAACCATCCAATCGCCATCCTGCTCTGCGCACTTATCGCCAACTTGGGTGCCTTCGCGCAGGCACCGCCTCCGCCCCCGCAGCCACTTGGCCCACCGCCGATACCGGCAGGCAACCCGCAGAGCGTCGCCAAGATCAATCTTGGCAAAGCGCTTTTCTGGGAGGAGCAGCTGTCGATCACCGGCACCGTGGCCTGTGGTAGTTGCCACCGTCCGTCCAATGCCGGTACCGATCCGCGCAGCCTGTTCGCAAATGCTGGCAGCACGCATCCCGGGCCTGACGGCGTCTTCGGCAATGTCGACGACGTGCAGGGTTCAGCTGGCGTCCCGACGCACGATGTTGCGGGCGCGTATCACGCCAGCGCCAGTTTCGGAATGCAACCCCAGGTCGGTCGCCGTAAATCGCCGTCGGCAATCAATTCTGCCTATGCGCCATTGCTGTTCTGGGACGGGCGCGCGGGCACCAGCTTTTCCGACCCGATCACCGGGCAGGTATTGATTGCGCAAGGCGGCGCATTGGAAAACCAGGCGCTCGCGCCGCTGTTGGATACCAGTGAAATGGCAGCGCAGGGCGCCGTGGTTGGTGACATCGCTGGTCGCATTGTCAACGCACGCCCGCTGGCGTTGGCCAATAGCATTCCTGCGGCGCTGATGGCGTGGTTCAACGGACGTGGTTATCCCGCTCTGTTCGCCGAGAGCTTTGGCACAGCTGAAGTCAGCCCGGCACGCATCGCGCTGGCCATGGCCAGCTACGAGCGCACACTGAACGCCACGCAGACACCGATCGATCAACAGTTCGCCGGCCAGCAGGTGCTGACGCCACTGGAACTGGATGGCCAGCAAGTGTTCGTCGCCAATGACTGCGCCGGTTGCCACGCCGGCAACCGTTTCACCGACGACAACTTCCGCTATATCGGCGTGCGCCCAGTCAACGACGACCTCGGCCGCTTCGCACAGACCAATAACAACGTCGACCGCGGCGCATTCCGCGTGCCCAGTCTGCGCAATGTCTCGATGCGCGCGCCGTATATGCACAACGGCAGGCTCACTACACTTGAAGCGGTTGTGGAGTTCTACAATCGCGGCGGCGACTTCAACGCGCCCAACAAAGACCCGCGTGTGCGCCCGCGCAATCTCACCCAGCAACAAAAAACCGCGTTGCTTGCGTTCCTGCGTCGACCGCTCACCGATCCGCGCGTCGCCGCTGAGCAACCACCGTTTGATCGTCCCGCGCTGTACACCGAATCGAACCATGTACCGTCGATCGTCGGAAGCGCAGCCGCGGGCAGCAATGGCATCGCCCCGACTATCGTTGCGATCGAACCGCCGCTGCTTGGCAATGCCAATTTTACCGTCGGCATAGCCAGCGCGCTGGGCGGCGCGACCGCGACCCTGGTCGTGCACTCCAGCGACCCTGGCATTCAACCCAGCATACCGACCGGCGATTTCGCCAATCTGATCACGACGCTCTCGGGCAGCGGCGCTGGCACGGGTAGCGCGTCGTTGCATCTGGATTTGGGCAACGATCCAAGTTTGCTCGGCCAAACGCTCTACGGTCGTTACTACATCGCCGACGCCGCCGCAATAAATGGTCTGTCCGTCACCGCGGCGTTTCGGATCACCGTGTTTGGCGTAGCGCCCACCTTGCTGATGGCCGACGGGTTCGAGTGACGAATGAGTAGCTGTGCCTGACCCCGCTGCGCACACGCGTTTCCACTACGTTGCCGACTGTGCTGTCCAACACATCATTTGGTTAGCGCATCCCTCGCGTCGAGAAAGGCTCGACGCCCGGGCACTGCAGCCTTAGCCACCGCTCCTGGCGATTGGCTATGACTCCAGCTTCGGTGTGCTGCGCGAATGCGGCCTTGGCGCCGCATGAGCCAGGTTCAGCCGTGGATCAAGTTCAAAATGAAACGTGACCGATGCGGTGCGGCAAACACGATGCCGTTCTTGCGGGCCGGCTCACAGCGTGATCGCTTGAGTGAGGACATGGCCGACGCATGAAACCTTCGCCCTGATTGCAGTGCTTTACGGCCATTGCGACGGGCTTGCCACGTTTTTCGAGGTAAACACTGACCAACATGTCACTAACCTGCGGAGCCCTAGGTCTTCTGTTCAATCGGGGATGGCGCGGAGGCGCCGCCTATCGCGGCTGGGTGACCTCGAACTTCGCCTGCAGCACTGAGCGGCAAAGGTCACCAGCCGCGATAGGCGACCCTGCCGGTGGGCGGAGTAAATACACAATCCTTGACAGCTGTGGCGCAAAATTGGTGCACCGCGAAATGATTCCGCAGTGCAATCTATGCGAAGGTCATGACCGGATCGTGTGTGCGGGCTCCCAAACCGGTCAATGCGCGATCAATTGCAACAGGGGCATCAAATCAGCAACCAGGGAGTTTAATGAACAGCATTGATCGATGGATTGTGGTGGTGTTGGTCATGTTGATTTCGGCCGCGGCTCAAGCCGGGCAAGGGCCACGTGTGTACCTGCTGAACGACGCGCGCCTGGTACAGACTGTTCAGGGCGATGTAATGAAATTTCGCTGCGAACAAATGGGCAATGAAGGGATCAGCGTGCGTCGTTGGATCCGCGACTGCAACACCCTGGCAAGAATGGAATTGCAGAGCATGAAGCGCGAGGGCCGTCTGGGCGACAGCAAAGTGGAACGTGTCCCGCTCGGCGACAAGCCGGTCAATGATGAGCTGGTTTTGACGCTACCGACGCGACCCGGCGCGCGTGATGACAGCGGTCTCGTTGCCGACCCGTAGGGCGGCACCCCGTTTGCTGACCTAGGGAAGGTCTGAATAAGTCCCCACTTCGTATTCGCCACACTGCTTATTGCTTGCCAACCCCTCAAAAACCTGCGGTTTTTCGCCCCCTGACTCAGGGGGCTATCGCGACTGTGGACTTGTTCAGAGGTTCCCCAGGCGCGTCGACCGCAACGACAGCGCGAATCGTGCTGATTCCCGCGCCTACCAGTCAGTCGGCCTATAGTCCTTCAAGAACTGCCCCCACACATGCTCGCCCGTGTTGATGCCGTTGATGATTGGATCGACGATACGCGCGGCGCCGTCGACGATGTCGAGCGGCGGATGGAAGCGCTCTTCAATGGTTTTTCGCGCGGCAATCTCGGCCGGATCTTCATCGGTGACCCAGCCGGTGTCGACGCTGTTCATGTGAATGCCGTCGTGATGGTAATCCGTCGCTGATGTCCGCGTCATCATGTTGAGGGCGGCTTTGGCCATGTTCGTATGCGGATGACGAGTGGTCTTGAAGTTGCGGTAGAACTGACCTTCGACAGCGGAAACATTGACGATGTGTTTATCGCGCTGGGGCGTGCGCAGCATCAACGGCTTGAGTCGCGCATTGATGATGAATGGCGCGATGGCATTGACCAGCTGCACTTCGAGCAGTTCCACTGACGGCACCTCGGCCATCTGCAAGCGCCAGGAATTGCGCCCACGCAAGTCGATCTGCTGCAAGTCCTGGTCGAGCCGGCCTTCTGGGAACAAGTGCGATTGCACCAGCAGTTCCTCAGGCAGCAGCCGCGCCTGCGAAAGCTCAGCTGACGACGGTAGCGCGCCCGGCATGGCAGCAGCGCGTTTTCCGGGCACATCGGCACTCGACTCCGCCAGCATCTGATAACCGCGCAACCCCTCGCAACTACCCAGCAGCCTACGAATGTGCTGCGGTGTTTCGTGCAGCGCCGCGGTTTCGCCCGCCATCATGTGCGCATAAAATTCCGGCGGCCTGCGCACCGTCTGACAGGCGTTGTTGATAATGAAATCCAGGCGATCATGCGTCGCCAGCAACTGCGTGCAAAACGCTTCGACGCTTGGCGTATGGCGCAGATCCAGTCCGAATATTTCCAGGCGATGTCCCCATTCCGCGAAATCCGATTCCTGGGCATAACGTGCTGCCGAGTCGCGAGGAAAGCGCGTGGTCACAATCAGATGGGCACCGGCACGTAGCAACTTGATGCCAGCCTGATAGCCAATCTTCACTCGCCCGCCGGTCAGCAGCGCGACACGGCCGCGCAAATCGGCCAATTCATGGCGTTTGTTGAAATTGAACTCCGCACAAGTCGGACATAGCTGGTCGTAGAAGTGATGGATCACCGAATACTTCAGTTTGCAGACGTAGCAGTGCTGCGGCTCAATCGACTCTCTGCGTTCGGCACCGGTTTGCGCCTCGTCGTTGTCGGCGTCCTGCGCGACAAAACCTTCGGGGGGAAAATAGTTGGGCGTGGTGAACACCGGCTTGCGGCGCAGGGCGCGAATTCCGGTCGCGTGCAACACGGCATCGTCGCTGCGAATCTGCGCCTTGACCTTCACCTTCGCCGCCGCTTTGCGATGCTGACGACGTGCGACCGGGTCGGGAATGTATATCTGCCCGATGCACTGATGCAGGCGCACGCGCTCGGGCACCGGCAGCGACTCCATCAAGGAACCATTGGCGGCAATCAATTCGAGCACCTCGATCGCAGTGCGGACGCGCTCCAACAGCACGCTGTCGGTCGCGTTCGCGGATATTCCAGATTCAATCGGCATTGTCATGATTCGCAGTCCATTCAAGTCAACGCGGTTCCGTTAGGGTATCGGCAGTGGTACATGGCACCGAGACCATCATTCGTGGAAAATCAGCGCGCAGACTACCTGCTCCAATGCCGCTCCGAGTCTTGAGCGGTGCTGAACCTGGCGGTACCCGGCCGCGGAAGCCGCGCGCGCATACCGGTCGGATTTCGCATCCGTCGTGCCCTGCCAATGGTCCCCAGCGCATCCGCGCGTCAACCCGCACGATAACCCAGGTATTGGCCTGAGTTCCTGCCTATGGTGTAACACGCACTTGCACCGTAACTCCTTAGTTTGACATGATTCGTTGTATTGCTGCGGTGCGGCTTTACAGTGTTTCATGGAAACGTTTACATTGACTCCTGCCGTTGACCCAGTGCACGGTCGACGGCTTCGCGCAGGAGTCCGCTTTGACATGTCGGTAACGATTAAAGATGTAGCCAAAGCAGCCAAAGTGTCGGTGGCGACGGTCTCCCGCGCCCTGAACGGGCACGAAAGTGTCTCTGCTGACGCGCGCAAGCGCGTCATCGATGCCGCGCGCAAATTACGCTACGTCCCACATAGTGCTGCCCGCAGCTTGATCACGCGGCGCACACAGACCATTGGCGTCCTGCTTCCGGACCTGCACGGTGAGTTTTTCTCCGAACTCATCCGCGGCATCGATCAGGCCGCGCGGCGCGAAGGCCTGCACATTCTGGTGTCCAGTTCGCACGATGATGCCAAGGAAGCCGTCGCCGCGATTCGCACTATGAGCGGCCGTGTTGACGGACTGTTGATCATGTCCCCGCATATCGATGCGCGTCTGCTCAAAGACACCTTGCCGACGGGGTTGCCCATCGTGCTGATGAACACGCCGGTCGACGATGTGGACTACGACACCATTGCCATTGACAACTATTGGGGCGCGCACGCCATGGTTCGCCACCTGGTGGGCCGCGGCTATCGCTCGATTGCGTTGATTGCCGGGCCCGAGCACAACTTCGACGCGAAGGAACGTCTGCGTGGCTACCGCGATGCGCTGGCGGAGCTGCTACCCGACAGCCCAGCACGCATATTTTCTGGAGACTTCAGCGAGGAATCGGGTTATCGCGCGGGGCAACGCATCATTGGTCTTCGCGACCGCCCCGATGCGGTATTCGCCGCCAACGACATGATGGCCGTGGGTTGCCAGTTTGCGCTGACCGAGGTCGGCCTGCAGGTACCTCGCGATATCGGCCTGGCCGGTTTCGACGACATCCCGATGGCACGATTTGTCTCGCCGCCACTGACCACGGTTCGGGTGCGCATTGCCGAACTGGGTCAACAGGCTCTGGAGCGACTCGTGGCCGGATTTTCACCTCAAGACAATGTCTTGACGCCCGGTCATACGTTACGCGCGGAGCTGGTGATTCGAAGTTCTTGCGAGCGACCATCCAGCCCGCAAGCACGGACGCGTGCGACACAGTCATTGAATCGCGTCGCGAAACCTGCAGACATCCTGCCCGGCATCACGGGCGTTGAGACACCAACCTAACGTCACACACACAACGAATTTACTGCTCGGAAACACTCATTGGGAGGGGAACTACATGCATCGCTATGTACGGGGTTCAAACAACACGCAACAGCGTCCACGCCCGACTCATCGTCGACAGATGCTGGCCTGCGCGCTAGCCAGTTGCCTGGCAATAATGGGCGGGAACGCGCTTGCCCAAAGTACCGCTGCGACGGTGCGCGGACAGGTTACCGTGGGCGCTGCGCCTGTTGCCGCAGAAATTACTGCGACCAATATTGAAACAGGCTTCAAACGCACAGTAAACGCGGGCGCCGATGGCAGCTATTCACTGTTCGGTTTGCCCCCCGGCGACTACCGCATCGATGCGGTTGCAGGTGCGCAGAGCGTCTCGCAAACGGTCACCTTGCGTATTGGTCAGACCGCAACGCTCGACTTGCCCGTACCGGACCAGGCCGCTGAGACCACACTGTCAGCGGTGGAGGTCATCGGCACGCTGCTGTTCGAAAACAAGACCTCGGAAATCGCCACCTATGTGACGCCGGAGCAAATAGCCGCGCTACCGCAAAACTCGCGCAACTTTCTCGCCTTTGCCGACATCGTACCCGGCATGCAGTTTCAAACCGCGGCCGATGGCTCTTCGCAGCTGCGCGGCGGCGCGCAGTCTTCGAACGGCATCAACGTCTTTATCGATGGCGTCGGTCAAAAGAACTACGTACTCAAGGGCGGCATCAGCAGCCAGGACTCCAGCCGCGGCAATCCGTTCCCGCAGCTCGCCATTGCCGAGTACAAGGTCATCACGCAAAACTACAAAGCCGAGTTCGATCAACTGAGCAGCGCGGCCGTAGTCGCGCTTACGCGCTCGGGCAGCAACGATTTCCAAGGCAACGTGTTCTACGACCGCACCACTGACGACTGGCGCGCATCAACGCCACGTGAGCTCTCCTCAGGCGCAAAAAGCGAGTCCAAAGAGGAACAGTACGGCGTCAGCTTCAGCGGACCGATCGTCAATGACTTGCTGCACTTCTTTGTTTCCTACGAAGCGAAGGAGTTCGTCTCTCCGCGCGACGTCACGATTCCTGTGGACGTACCCGTCACCGCATTGCCAGCAGCGCTGGCCGCGCAACTCGGCCCGACCACAGCGCCGTTTGAGATGGATTTGTTTTTCGGCAAACTGACATGGGCACCGGGTGATGCACACCTGGTCGAACTGACCGCCAAGTACCGCCAGGAATCAGAGCTGACCGGAATCGGCGGCGCGAACACACCGTCTTATGGAAGCGCCAAGGACAACGACGAGACGCGCATCGATCTGCACGATCAGTTCAGTGGCGAAACGTTCTTGAACGATGCGCACATCATCTTCGAAGATGCGTACTGGAACCCACGCGCGCTCGGCAACACGCCGGGCTACCGACTGACGAAACCGAACCGGGAAGCCATCCTCAACGCGGGAGGCGGTCCGGACTTCCAAAACAAGGGCCAGCGCGGCTGGGGTATCCAAGACGATCTGACTTTTTTCGGCCTGGACTGGAACGGGGAACACACGGTAAAAATGGGCGTGAAATACAAGTCCGTAAGGATCGAATCCCTGGAGCAGCAGCCCTATAACCCGCAGTTCAATTACGATATCACCCAGAGCACAACCATCCCTTATCTGGTCCAGTTCGGTGCAGTGGTGCCAGGCGTGGGCGACCGCAACGTCTCGTCGCGCAACAAGCAGTTCGGCATTTATCTGCAGGACGATTGGGCGGTCAATGAGCGGCTGATACTGAACTTCGGTCTACGCTGGGACTACGAGGAAACCCCCGGCTATCTCGACCACAAAACGCGTCCGGAACTGGCCGCCGCGTTGCGCAGCTGGGCCAATATCCAGAATACCGATTACGACATCGATAACTACATCAGCGACGGCTCCAATCGCGATGCCTTCAAGGACGCCTGGCAGCCACGCGTAGGTTTCTCCTATGACCTAAGTGGCGACGAGGCGCACGTCATTTTCGGCGGCGCGGGCCGATCCTACGACCGCAACCTATTCGACTATCTTGCACTGGAGCAGTTGAAGGGCACCTTCCCGACGTACACATTCGACTTCAACACACCGGGGCACGAATGCTCAGGCGGCACCTGTCTGAGTTGGGATCCAAACTACTTGAACCCGGAAAACCTCGCGGCACTGGTAGCAGCCAATCCGAATCTCGGAGGCGAGGTCAACATGATCGCCAACGATTTGAAGACGCCGTATTCGGATCAATTCAGCATCGGCATGCGCAACGTCCTGGGACAGTGGAACAGCTCGGTGACGCTGTCGCACGTCAGCAGCTACGACGGTATTGTCTTTACTCTGGGCAACCGTTATCCGGATGGGAGTTTCCGTCCGGCCGGAACCACCTGGGGCGGTCAGCCCTGGGGCTTTGCCATCCCCGGCTACGGCACTTTGATTCTCGCCAACAACGGCATCGAAACGCGTTTGAATTCGTTGCTTGTCTCCATGGACAAGCCCTACACATCGGAGTCCAATTGGGGCGTAACTGTTGCCTACACCTTCAGCGATGCGGAAGAAAACCGCCCCAACGCTGCCGCATCAGACGAGCACTACTTGTTTGATTACGCCAACGTGAATCAGGTGGGCTGGAAACGTTCTACGGGCATTGCGCGCCATCGCCTGGTCACAACGGGAATCATCGCGGGGCCCTGGGGCATGATCTATTCGGCCAAGGCAACGCTGGAGAGTCCAAGCACATACGATGCGGTCAACTGCTTTGATGCCAGCGATTTCAACCACTGCTTCTTCGATCCGTATACGCCAGACGATACCTTCGGTCGACGCCAACTTGATCTTGCTGCGTCCAAGGATTGGGTGTTCAGCGAAGACTACAAGATGAACTTCCGCATCGACGTGCTGAATGCATTCAACCACCGCAACTGGAGTGAGTACAACAATTGGCGCGGCGGCCCTGGCGAAGCCAATCCTGACTTGGGCGACCGTGGTGAGGGTATTCTCCTGCCGACCCGCACGATGAAGGTGTCGCTGGGTTTCAGTTGGTGAGCATTGCTGCAGGCGGGGCTTGCCCCGCCTGCTTTCACTCCTCGGAATTTGAGGCGTAGATTTAGACGCATGCAAGCCAAACTCCGCGGCTACAACAGCACAACACACAAGGTGATCGGCATGAAGGGACTGCGTTGGCCGAGCGCCTGCACGGCAGCGATGCTCGCACTGCTGTCGCTGTCGATCGGATTGTCCGAGGTAACAGCGCGCGCGATCACCGCGAGCAAGGTAGCAGCGAGCGAAGTTGCGCCACGTGCGTCGCGCGCGCAGCAATTACCGAGCCTGTTTGCCGACATCGAGCGGCGTACATTCAACTATTTCTGGGAACGGTCCGACGAACGCAACGGACTGACATCCGATCGTTTTCCCTATGACGAGCCGTTCGCCAGCATCGCGGCGATGGGCTTTGCGTTGACCAGCTATCCACTGGGCGCAGAGCGCGGCTGGATCACGCGAGACCAAGCGCGCGTTCGCACGCTGGCCACGCTGCGCTTTCTGCACGATGCACCACAGGGTTCGGATGCATTGGGCATGAGCGGTCACCACGGCTTTTTCTATCATTTTCTACACCTGGACACTGGCCATCGCTACGCTTCGTGGGTTGAGTTGTCCTCGGTCGACACTGCGCTGCTGTTGGGTGGCGTGCTGTTTGCACAAACCTGGTTTGATCAGGATCGCCCCGACGAACGCGAGATCGTCCGTTTGGCCGAAGCCATTTTCCTGCGCGTCGACTGGACCTTTCTGCAGGCGCGGCCGCCGTTGATATCGCACGGTTGGTATCCTGAAAATGGTTTGATAGAACACGACTGGGCAGGCTACAGCGAAGGCATGCTGGTCTATATTCTGGCGCTGGCATCACCGACTCATCCGGTCGCGCCCGAGGCCTGGACCGCCTGGACGCAAACCTATGAGCGCAGTTGGGCCGAGTTCTACGGACAGGAGCATCTGGGCTTCGGACCATTGTTCGGTCATCAGTTCAGCCATGTATGGATAGACTTCCGTGACATCCAGGACGCCTATATGCGCGAAAAGCACATGGATTATTTTGAAAACAGTCGCCGCGCGACATTGGCGCAGCGCGCTTACGCTGTCAGCAATCCGGGCAAGTTCAAAGCGTACGGGCGATACCAGTGGGGTCTGACCGCAAGCGACGGCCCTGGCGATTTTCCCAACTTACCCAGCCACAATGGCAGGCGTTCTTTTCGCGGCTACTCGGCACGCGGCGCCGGTGTCAAAGACCAGTTCGATGACGGCACGATTGCGCCCACCGCCATGTTGGGTTCGCTGCCGTTTGCGCCGGAGTTGGTGATTCCTTCGGTGCGCGATTTGCATCGGCGCTACGCGAAGCAGATTTACGGTGAGTACGGTTTTTTTGACGCTTTCAACCGTAGCTTTGATTACGACCTGCCGCTGCGCTTCGGTCGGCGCATTCCAGGGTGGGGCTGGGTCGACGATCAGTACATCGGCATTGATCAGGGCCCGATTCTGACCATGATCAGCAATCATCGTAATGGCCGTGTTTGGGAAGTCATGCGGCGCAATCCTCATATCCGTCGCGGACTGCAACGCGCCGGATTTACTGGCGGCTGGCTGGATCGCCCGGTGCAACCGCTCACGCCTGTATCACGATTTCACTGAGACCAGCCGCGTGATCCGGGCCTCAAGCATGATTGCCGCTTTCCTGTTGATGCTCAGTGGGTGCGCGCCGCCTCCATCCGACCAGATCGAGTTGAAGTTCTGGGCTATGGGTCGAGAAGGCGAGGCGGTGAGCTTGCTGCTGCCGGAATTCGAACGACGCCACCCTGAGATACGCGTTCAACTGCAACAGCTACCGTGGACCGCTGCACACTCCAAACTGCTGACTGCCTATGCCTCGGACGCGCTGCCGGACGTGTTCCAGCTCGGCAACACCTGGCTGCCGGAACTCGCCGAGCTGGATGCCCTGGCGGTGCTCGATGGCGCGCTGCTCAATTCTCATAGTGTGCAGCGTGCAGACTATTTTCCAGGCATCCTGGACACCAACGTGATTGATGGCACGTTGTACGGCCTACCCTGGTATGTCGACACCCGACTGCTGTTCTATCGTCGCGATCTGCTGTCGCAGGCCGGCTACAACTCGCCGCCAGAAACCTGGGGCGAGTGGATGCAGATGCAGGCGGCGATCAAGGCCATGGTCGGCAACGAGCGCTACGCCGTGTTGCTGCCGGTGAACGAGTTCGAGCCGCTGCTGGCGCTCGCCTTGCAACAGGAAATGCCACTGCTGCGAGAGCACGCGCGCTACGGCAATTTCCGCAGCGCCGAATTTCGCCGGACACTGTCGTTTTACGTCGAAATGTTCACCCGTGATTTTGCGCCGAAAATGACCAATACCCAGATCTCCAATGTCTGGACCGAGTTCGGTCGCGGCTATTTCTCGTTCTACGTGTCGGGACCCTGGAACATCGCTGAGTTCCAGAAGCGTCTGCCGCTGGAACTGCAGAGCGCTTGGATGACGGCGCCGCTGCCCGGCCCAAACGGGCCGGGGGCGTCCAATGCCGGCGGCTCCAGCCTGGTGGTTTCGCGCAAATCAGTGCATCCCGAGGCAGCATGGAAACTCATCGAATATTTGAGCGAGCCCACGGTACAGCGCGAGTTTCATGGCTTGGTCGGCGCCATGCCACCACGCCGCAGCAGCTGGGCGCAATCCGCGCTGGCCGATGATGTCTATGCGCGCGCCTTTCGCGAACAACTCGAACGCGCCAAGCCGACGCCCAGGATTCCCGAGTGGGAGCGCATCGCCACTGAGATGCGCCTGGTCGCTGAGCGTGCCGTGCATGGTGATTTCAGCATCGAACAGGCAGTGGTTGAACTCGACGTGCGCACGGACCAGATCCTCGAGAAGCGTCGCTGGCTGCTCGATCGTGAGGCGGCTGAAGCCACTACTGCGCAGCTGCACAACAGGACGCAGCGACCATGAATGCATCACGCGCTGGCTGGCTATTTGTGGCACCGGCGCTAGTGGTGATCGCAGTCTTCTTTTTACTGCCAGCGATGGCTTCTTTGTTACTCAGCTTGACCGACTTCGATCTGTACGCTCTTTCCGATTCGCGCAGAATGCGCTGGGTTGGATTGGGAAATTACATCGATCTTCTGCAGCGTCCGCTGTTCTGGCAAGCCTTGGGCAATACTCTATATTTCGTAGTGGTAGGTGTGCCGGTGTCGATCGCCGTGTCGCTGACCGCAGCCTTGCTGCTCAACTCAACGGCCGCGCGTTTCACGCCTTTCTTTCGCACTGCATTGTTCGCACCGGTGGTCACCACTGTGGTCGCGGTCGCGGTGATCTGGCGCTACCTTTTTCACACCCGCTACGGACTCATCAACGTCGTCTTGGATACTGTGGGCATTGCTCCAATCGATTGGCTAGGCGATCCGAACTGGGCGATGCCCACCATCATTTTGTTCGCAGTCTGGAAGAATTTTGGCTACAACATGATCATTCTGCTGGCCGGCTTGCAGGCGATTCCGGTCGACCTGTTCGAAGCCGCACGCATCGACGGCGCCAGCCGCTGGCAGCAATTGCGTTACATCACGCTGCCGTCACTGCTGCCGACTCTGATGATGGTCAGCATCCTGACTCTGTCGGGTTACTTTCAGCTGTTCGCCGAGCCCTACGTGATGACCGAAGGCGGGCCACTGCAGAGCACGATGAGCGTGCTGTATCTGATGTTTGAAGACGGCTTCAAGTGGTGGAACCTTGGTGCTGCGTCGGCGGTGGCGTTTCTGCTGTTCCTGCTGATGCTGAGCAGCACATTCGCCTTGGTTCGACTCGGTCGACGCAGCCAGGCGCTATGACCCCGGCCGCGCTCAAACGGTTTTGGGTCAGCACGCTGGTCAATGGTGCGCTGTTGGGCTTCGCTGTGCTGAGCCTGGCGCCCCTGGCGTGGATGCTGTCGGTGTCGTTGATGCCCAGTGGTGAGGCCAGTACCCTGCCACCGCCGTTGCTGCCGAGTGCGCCAACACTCGCCAACTATCGTGCGCTGTTTACGCGTATGGGCATCGCCGGCTATCTGCTCAACAGCGTGCTACTCGCGTCGGTGATCACGGCAACATCCCTGCTGTTCAATACACTTGCCGGTTATGCGTTTGCCAAGCTTCGCTTCGGTGGCCGCGATCGTCTGTTCCGTCTGCTGCTGGGCGCGCTGGTGATTCCGGCGCAGATCGCGATGATGCCCTTGTTCCTGCTGTTGAAAGAGCTCGGCCTGGTCAATAGCTACAGCGGAGTCATCGTTCCAGCGTTGGCCAGCGTGTTCGGTATTTTCCTGGTACGGCAGTATGCGCGCGGCATTCCCGACGAACTGCTCGAGGCCGCGCGTATCGATGGCGCCAGCGAGTTGCGCATTTTTGTGCAGATCGTGCTGCCACTGCTCAAGCCCGTTCTGGTGACGCTCGCGACCCTCACTTTCCTGGGTAGCTGGAACGACTTCATGTGGCCGCTGATCGTTCTGTCAGACAGCGATCTGCACCCGTTGCCGGTCGCGCTTGCCAATCTCGCTCGCGAACACGTGCAGGACAACGAACTGATGATGGCGGGCGCGGTGTTGACCGTGCTGCCCGTGCTGTTGCTGTTTCTGTCGCTACAGCGCTACTACTTGCAAGGGTTGCTGCTTGGCAGCGTGAAAGGATAACGATGAGCGCAGCATGGTTTGGTGCTTGTGCACTGCTGTTGAGCCCCCTGTTGCCGTCGCTGCCTGCGGCGGAACATACTCTGTCCGGCATCATCGACGATTTGCGTGTGCACGATGTGTGGACCGCTGCGGGCACCGATGAAGTCGGCGCCGAGTTGCGCTGGATCGCGGGTCCTCAAAGCGATGCGCTGTGCCTGGACTACGACTTCAACCGCGCTTCGGGCTTTGCCACGGCCCGCCGCGTATTGCCGATGCGCTTTCCCGCTGATTACGAATTTCGCTTCTCGCTGCGCGGCGAAGGCGGCCCGAATCACTTTCAATTCAAACTGGTTGATGCCAGCGGCGAAAACGTGTGGTGGATCAGCCGGCCGGAATTCTCGCCTCCGCCGGACTGGCAGCCGCAGCGCTACAAGAAACGCCACGTGGAATTTGCCTGGGGACCGACGGCTGATCGTGTCCTGCGCGAAAGCACATCGATCGAGCTGACCGTCGCAGCAGGGAGCGGTGGCGGTCGTGGAAATGTCTGTGTGGACGCACTGCGTTTCGTCGAGCGTGTGCCAGCCGGCACACCACCGTCACCGGTACTGACCTCGCTTGCGCCTGCTCACGCGGACGATCTGGCCAAGGCGCTGGATGGCTCGCCCCGCTCCGCGTGGCAAAGCGCCGATGCGATGGCGCAGACCCTGACACTCGATCTGGGCCAAGCGCGCGAGTTCGGCGGCCTGGTTCTCAACTGGTTGCCGGGGCTGGCCGCGAGCAAGTATCGCGTCAGTCTGTCCGACGAGGGCAAGTCCTGGCGCGTCGTGCGCGAGGTCAACGGCGGCGACGGTGGCGTCGACCCATTGCTGTTGAGCGAATCTGAAGCTCGCTTCGTGCGATTGGAATTGCTCAAGGCCCAGGGCGAGCACTACGCACTGGCCGAACTGCAACTACGCGACCTGATCTTTGGTGCCGGTCCGAACGCGATGATCCAGGCGCTGGCCAAGGATGCGCCACGCGGCGCCTATCCGCGCGGCTTCTCGGGCGAGCAGACTTACTGGACGGCGCTCGGCATCAACGGCGGTCGCGCCCAGGCACTGCTGTCTGAGGACGGGGCCATCGAACCCTATCGCGGCGCATTCTCGCTCGAGCCGCTGTTGTTCGCGGAAGGTCGTCGGCTGAGTTGGGCGGATGCGACGATCACTCATTCGTTGCAGGACGGCGATCTGCCGATTCCTTCTGTGCGTTGGCAGCTACCGCGGGGTCTGCGTGTCGACATCACCGCCTTTGCCGATGGCAGACCCGAGCGCCCTCGCCTGCTGGCGCGCTATGCGCTGCATAACGCCAGCAAGACAGCACGCGAATTAACGCTGGCGTTGGCAGTGCGCCCATTCCAGGTAAATCCGCCGGTGCAATTTTTGAACACGCCCGGCGGCGTCAGCGCGATTCGGATGCTGGAAATTTCGCCTCGGCGCGTGCGTGTCAATGAGTCGAATGCTGTCTGGCCGCTAGCTGCGGCCGATGCGGTCGTGGCGCGTGCTTTTGACCAGGGGGCATTGTTGGATGGGTTGCCAGTTGCAGCGCAAAGCTCAGGCGCTGATACGGCAGCGGTGAGGGTTACAGATCCAGCCGCGCTCGCCTCGGGCGCGCTGCTGTATCGGGTCACACTCGCGCCGGGTCAACACTGGGAAACTGGAGTAGTACTGCCGATGCTTGCCAGCGATGCAGATGCCCCCGATCTTGCGGGGAAATCTCCTTCGCTCTGGCTGCAAACGCGCCAAACAAAAGTTGCAGCGCGCTGGCGCCAGACGCTGGATGCAGCACGCATCGACGTGGCTGCAGCGCCGGAGCTTGGTGCAGCCATGCGCACGGCGCTGGCGCATATCCTGATCAACCGGGATGGCCCATCGATCCAACCTGGGACACGATCGTACGCACGCTCCTGGATTCGCGATGGCGCGATGACCTCAGGTGCTCTGATGCGCGTGGGGCATGCCGATGTGGCGCGCGAATTTATCGACTGGTATCTGCCATTTCAGTTCGACAGCGGCAAGGTGCCATGCTGCGCCGACCGTCGCGGCGCCGATCCGGTGCCGGAGAACGACAGCCACGGCGAGTTCATTCACCTCATCGCCGAGCTGTATCGTTACGACCACGACATCGACGGTTTGCGGCGACGTTGGCCCGCAGTCGATGCGGCCGTGCGTTACATGGACCAGCTGCGCAAAAGCGAGCGTCATGCCGCCAATCAAACTCCGCAACGGCGCGCGTTCTACGGCCTGCTGCCGCCATCGATCAGCCACGAAGGCTATTCCGACAGACCGGCCTATTCGTACTGGGATGGATTCTGGGGGCTGCTCGGTTACAAGAACGCGGTGACGATCGCCGAAATATTGGGTGAGCACGACAGCGCGCAACGCGTTGCCGCCGCACGCGACCAATACCGCGTAGATCTTTATGCCTCGCTGGCGGCAGCAATGGCGCAGCACGACATCGATTATTTACCCGGCGCCGCAGATCGCGGCGACTTCGATGCCACCTCAACCACCATCGCGCTGGCACCTGGCGGCGAGCAATTCTCACTGCCGGCCACAGCATTGCGCGCCACCTTCGAACGCTACTGGAAAAACTTCGAGGAACGTCGCACCGGTCGCGGCACATCGACCGCTTACACACCTTACGAATGGCGCGTGGTCGGGGCCTTCGTGCGTCTGGGCTGGAGAAAACGCGCGCAGCAGGCGATCGCGTACTTCATGGCTGATCGTCGGCCGGTGGCGTGGAATCAATGGGGGGAAGTGGTCGGGCACGCCATGCGCGAACCGCGATTCATTGGCGACATGCCGCATGGTTGGGTCGCTTCAGACTTTATTCGCAGCGCACTGGACCTTTTCGTCCATGAACGCGAATCCGACCAAAGCCTGGTGATCGCCGCGGGCGTGCCGGCGGCATGGCTGAGCGGCTCAGGGGTTGCCGTGCAAGGCGTGCGCACACCCTATGGGGAGCTCAGCTATCGCCTCAGCGAAAACAAAAGCGGCGAAGTCACACTGCAGATCGACGCTGGCGTTGCCATACCACCAGGTGGCCTGCGTTGGGCATGGCCTGAGACCGCGCTGCAGAGCGCATCGAACGATAGCGTGAAGCGCGTCGGTGCGGAGTGGGTGATGACACAGCTGCCGCAGACACTACGCGTCAAGGCACTTTGACTCGTAGCGGCTCAGCGCGATTAAAGCGCATCAGGGAACCTCTGATCAAGTCCGGAGCCGCGATAGCCCCCTGAGTCAGGGGGCGAAAAACCGCAGGTTTTGACCAGCTCCGCTGTTGAGAGCGGGGGTTTGGCAAGCGATAAGCAGTGTGGCGAAGACGACGTCGTGACTGATTCAGACCTTCCCTAGAACGGTACGCCGCGCAGAATCGATGATTCCGCGCAGTGCTTCATTCCGCGTCGTCCAGCACAGCGCCATTGCTGGCGATGATGCGTGAATACAGGCGCATGCTGTCTTTGGGTGTGCGTTGCTGGGTTTCGAAGTTGACGTGCACCAAACCAAAACGTTTGGAGAATCCCAGCGACCATTCGAGGTTGTCGAGCATCGACCAGCCGAAATAGCCACGGATGTCCACCCCCTGGGCCATCGCCGCGCGAATCGCATTCAAATGTTTGCGCAAATAACTTACCCGTAGTGGATCTGCGACGCGACCGTTCTCGGCCATGGGTGGGTCGTAGAACGCAGCACCATTCTCGGTGATGTACAGCGGAGTATCACCGTAGTTCTTTTTCACCCACAGCAGCACATCGGTGAGTCCTTGCGGAAACACTTCCCATCCGGTTTCGGTGTAGGTCGATTGCGTCTGCCTGACCGCCGAAGCCTTCAATGGCCAACTGTGCTCGTCGTGTTTGGTCACATTGCGCGTGTAGTAATTCACGCCGATGAAATCCAGCGGCTGCTTGATCAGCGCGAAATCCTCCGCCGGCCATTGCGGCCATGCGTCGCCAAAAATTTCCTTCAGCTCTTCGGGATAGCGGCCGTGGATGGCGGGATCAAGATATTGCCGGTTCATGTAGGCATCCGCGCGTGCCGTGGCGGCCAGGTCATCGGCGGAGTTCGAGGCCGGATACTTCGGCTCAAGATTCACCACCAGACCAATCTGGTGCTTGCCAATCGCGCGGTAGGCCTGCACCGCCTTGCCATGCGAGCGCATCAGCTGATGCGAGGCGATCGGTGCCTCAAAGCGATTGCGATGCCCAGGCGCGAGTGCGCCATGAAGGTAACCGCCGTCGGTCACCACCCAAGGTTCATTCAGCGTTGCCCAGAGCTTGACGCGGTCGTCGAGCTGCCGAAACATCTCGCTGGCGTAATCGGCAAACCAGTCGGCGATGTCCGGATTCAGCCAGCCGCCCCGATCATCCAGCGCGGCCGGCAAATCCCAGTGGAAAAGCGTCGCCATCGGTTCAATGCCCTGGTTGAGCAGTTCGTCGACCAAACGCGAGTAAAAATCCACGCCGCCCGGATTGACTCGACCTTTACCCTCGGGAAAGATGCGGCTCCAGGAGATGCTGAAACGATAGGCATTCATGCCCAGCTCGCGCATCAGGGCAACGTCTTCCTTGTAGCGACAGTAGTGGTCACAGGCGACATCCCCGGTATCGGCGTTGTGCATCATGCGCGGGGTGTGCGCAAAGCGTTGCCAGATGCTGGGACCCGCGCCATCGGCCAACGGCGAACCTTCGATCTGATAGGCGGAAGTGGCGGTTCCCCAGAGGAAACCCTGCGGAAAAACGGAAAGAGAGGTCATGGGTGGTCTGTCTCTGGGTAAAAAATGGGCACTTCTTGGAAACGTTTACATGACAGAATACCCAAGCTGAGCACGCTTTGCAGCAGGCATCGATATTGCCGGGTGCAACACGCGTGATGATGACAGGATAATGGGGCGCCACCTCCGCGGCGCGATGTGCCAAGCGTCCCATCCAGTGACCGAGTGTTCGGGAATAGACATGGCCAGTGTGTCGCTAGAGCAGGTGCAAAAAAGCTACGAGAATGGGCATGTTGCGGTGCATGGAGCCAGCTTCGACGTAGCCGATGGCGAACTGTTGGTGCTGGTCGGTCCCTCGGGCTGCGGCAAGTCGACTTTGTTGCGGATGATCGCGGGGCTCGAGTCGATCAGCGCAGGAACGCTGCGCATTGACGGAGCGGTAGTAAACGAGCTGGAACCCAAGGCACGCGATATCGCCATGGTGTTCCAGAACTATGCCCTGTATCCGCATATGACGGTGGCCGAGAACCTGGCGTTTGGCTTGAAGCTGCGCGGCCTGCCCAAGATCGAAGTCGCGAAGCGTATCCAGGACGCGGCACAAATTCTGGAATTGGAATCAGTGTTGCAACGCTTGCCCAGGCAGCTGTCCGGCGGCCAGCGCCAACGTGTGGCGTTGGGTCGCGCCCTGGTTCGACATCCGAAAGTTTTTCTGCTGGATGAGCCGCTGTCAAACCTCGACGCCAAGCTGCGGCTGTCAATGCGCACGGAAATCGCGCGCCTGCACCGAAAACTGGGCGCGACGATGATCTACGTGACCCACGATCAGATCGAAGCCATGACGCTCGGGCAACGGATTGTGGTGCTCAAGGATGGCGTGATCCAGCAGATTGACACGCCCATGGCGCTCTATGCGCGCCCGGCGAACGTGTTCGTGGCCGGTTTTCTAGGCAGTCCGGCGATGAATCTTCTGCGCGGAAACCTGGTTGTATCGGAGCAGGCTTCGTTTGTGGTCGATGGGCAAGTCATTGCGCTCGGCCCCAGTGACGCATTATCCGTCGTGGTGCGTCAGTCGGCCGCTACGGCGCTGGTACTCGGGTTGCGCCCGGAACATATGCAGTTGCGGGATGTGACTGCAGCGCAGGGCCACTTTGCAGCGCTGCTCGACACGGTCGAGCCACTGGGCAACGAAATGTTCGTGAACCTTCGTCTCGGCGACGAACTGCTGATCGCGCGCGTGCCTCCGCAGTCATTGCCGCAACCCGGCGAGCGATTGCAGATTGGTTTCGATCCAGCGCAGCTGCATTGGTTTGACGCAGCGAACGAACTCAGGATTGACTGAGCGCACCGGGCGCTGATCGAAGCGAGACCCAGCTGCGCGGCGACCCATTCGCCGCACGATTGGGTGCACGCAATGACAGCTCACATGACTGCTGAAACTCAATCCGGTGACTTCGATTCTATGCAACACAACAGCGTCGCTCAGACCTTCGGCGCGTGCCAGTCAAGCTTGTATCCAACACCATAGATCGAACACAGGGGATCCTGTCCCGGAGCGGCGTCAGAAAGCTTTCGACGCAGATTCTTGACATGGCTGTCGACGGTGCGGTCGCTGACCACGCGGTGGTCGAGATAGAGGGCATTCATCAGTTGATTGCGCGAGAGCACGTGTCCCGGCCGCGCCGAGAGCGCGCGCAACAATCGGTACTCTACCGGCGTGAGGGAAAGCAATTGCCCGTGAAAGCGCGCTTCGAAGCGTTCGTCATCAAGCGCTAGCGGCGCCGGTGTCGCATCGACTGCGCCGCGCACCCGTCGCAGCAACGCCTTGACCCTGGCTACTACCTCGCGCGGGCTGAAGGGTTTGCAGACGTAGTCATCCGCACCAAGTTCCAACCCGAGCAACCGGTCGATCTCATCCACACGTGCAGTCACCATGATGATCGGCACATCGCTGAAGGCACGCAGTTCGCGGCACACGGTGAGCCCGTCTTTCCCTGGCAGCAGCACATCGAGCAGCACAACATCCGGCGCATGCTGACGTACCCAGTCGGCAACAGCATTGCCATCATGCAACATGGTCGCGGCGTACCCGGATGCCTGGAGATAATCGCGCAACAGCGTGGCCAACTTGGGCTCGTCTTCGACGACCAACACGTGTCCAGTGCTGTTCATGCGTTGCGTTCGGCGGCGATTGGCAATTCGATGAGAATGCGCAACCCGCCCAGTGGCGAAGGCATCGCAGCAATGCTGCCGCCATGGGCGTCGACTATGTTGCGCGCAATGGCCAGTCCGAGGCCAGCACCACCACTGGCGCGATTGCGCGAGCCATCGGCGCGGTAGAGCCGTTCGAACAGATGCCGCAGCGCCGCTTTGGGCACGCCTGGGGGCGAATCGTCGAGGTAAATCAGCCAGTGTCCAACATTGCGCTGCACTGACACTTGTACCTGACCGGGACTGTCGGTGTAACGGCGTGAATTGGCGATCAGATTGCCGAACAATTGCTGCAGACGGCGTGCATCACCGCGCATCGGCAACTGCTCAGCCGGCAGCTTGGCCAGACTGAGCTCCAATCCGGCGTCCTGCATTGTGGCCTGATGCAAACGCACAGTGTCTTGCAATAATTCACCCAGATCGATATCGATGCTGCGGTACTCCAACGCACCGGCATCTGAAAGCGCCAGTTGATAAAGGTCCTCGACCAAGCTGGTCAAACGCGTGGTTTCCGCCTGCAGCGAGGCCAGGGTGTCGTGACCGAAGCTGCGCACTCCGTCCTGCAGCGCCTGAATCTCGCCGTGCAGGATTGCCAGCGGAGTGCGCAGTTCATGGGCGATGTCCGCGCCCCACTGGCGCCGCGCCGCGCGGTTGCTTTCCAGCGCCGCGGCGAGGCGATTGAAGTCCGTGGCAAGCTCACCCAATTCATCGCCCGAGCCAATATTGACGCGCATCGAATAGTCACCGGCGGCGAGCGCCTGCGCCCCGCTCGCCAACGCACGTATCGGGCGTTGCAGCCAGCGTGAGAGCAGCCATGCGAGCAGGAGTGAGCACGCCAGAATCACGGCCCCTCCCAAGAGCGCGCGACGCCACTGCGAGCGCGCGAATGCCTCGTCGAGTTTTCCGCGCCAGTGCGGCAGTGGTGCCAGACGCAGGCGCCCAATCAACTGCCCGCGATCGCGTACTTCAATCTCGCGTGCAGTGTCCGGCACATTTGGATTGCCGGCTACCGCTACGCCCTGCGCATCAAGCAATACCAGCCTGCCGCCGATATCCAGCGGATCCTGAGCACGACTTTCCGGTGGCGGGCGTTCTGCCCGAAACGGCGGAAATGGTGGGCGCGATAAGCGCCCCTGTGCATTCAATGCACGTGGCGGCCGAGCGCCGCCATCCGGACCGGGCGGTGGCGGCCAATCGCCCGGCGCCGGTCTCGGCCGTAACGGGCGCGCCTCCGTAGACCCAGCGCCAATGCCAGCACGTGCCGGCGCATCGGAATTGATACCCAACGTGTCCATCAGCAGCCGCGGCCGACCGCGCACGAAATCCCAATTGCCCTCTTTGGCATAGCGTGCCGAAAGTCGCGCACTGCCCTCGCTGACCAGTTCGACACTGAGCCCATCGAGGTAGTCGAGGAACCCGCGCCGGAATCCATCCTGTTGCAGCAATGCAAACGCCACCAGCGCCGCCACACTGAGTGCGGCGAACGCAAAAAACAAACGGTGGATCAGGCGCAGTCGCATGCGGTGCTTCGATCGATGACTGGGTCACACATTAGCCGGGACGCGTTGCGCGGGGAATCCGTCACGTTGCAATTGCGAAATTTCTCCACGATGTGTGCGCGTTGTCTGCGCATTGGGCGTTCAGACTGACTTCCGATCGAAACCCGATCCTACCTCTGGAGGCTGTCATGACCCGTATTTTGTTCGCTCTGCTGCTGTTGCTCCCAGTCCTGACGCTGCGCGCCGACCCTGCGCACCGACCGCCGCGGGGTCCACGGTTCACAGAACTGGCACAGGCGCTGCAGTTGAGCGATACGCAGCGCGCGTCAGTCAAGGCAATCATTGATGAGCAGCACCAGCAAATGCGCGCGCTGAATCGGGCCACGCGTGAGCAACGCGCTGCGATTCGCGCGGCCGCGCATGCCAAGCTGGCCACCGTGTTGAGCGCCGAGCAAATGCAACGGCTGCGTGAATTCGACGCGGCGCATCGCCCGCCGCAGCCTGGCGAAGATGATCGCGCCGCTCCATCGCCGTCAGTGCGCGATGCGGCAGAGACAAATCGCTGAGCGCCTCAGCGAATGCGACGTCGTTCGATCAGCACGTCGCGTCCGTCGGCATCTATCGCAACGATCTCTAGAAAGCGCCCGTCGGCCAGCGCAGCTGCATCCACCGCTCCGCTGAATCCAGCGTTGACGGAGTGAGCGAGATACGGAAATACCCGATCCAGACGTGGATGCTCACCACGCTGCAGTTGCACCAGAACGCGGCCATCGACGCGCGCCTGTACGCGCTGGATCGGGCGCACGTCGAGCGCCCATCCGCGGAGTGGGATTGCGCCGGTCCGCGGCAGCTCAGCGGCCGGCGTTCCGAGCACGCCAAAGGCCAAGGGCAGTTTTGCCAGCGTCAGCGCGCTGAGTCCGAGCCAGCCGATCATGATCAGCGCCGGAGCAATGGCATGGCGACTGACTTCGGCGCGACCGAATGCAACGCGCAGATGCCCGACGAAAAGTCGACGACCCAACCAGCACGGCAGCGCGCAGATCGCCACAATCAACGCGTTCAGTGCCAGATGCAGATGCCGGGCGACCTCGCTGTAGCCGTCACCGAACACGCTGCTCAGCGCGGTCAGTGCGAACAGGTGCGCGCAAATGACAATGAGCATGCTATCGGTCTGTATTGCGGACGTTGCCACTGCGCTTGTCGTCGCGCCCGGGCGCCACGCCAACGCAATCCAGAACATCGGGATAGCACCGAGCAGGGCTGCGGCCAAGCCCAGAAAAACAATCGTGGGCACTGCATTGACCGGATGCGCGATACTGAACCATAGCGGTGAGTCGGAGCTGTCGATAACGACGTACTCTGCGTCCGCCCGTTCGCCCAGATAGCCGAGCCGCAGGTTCTGCGACATCAGGACACCACGCAGCATCATGCGAGCAAACACCGAGGGCTCGCGCAGCGAAGTCCACAGCAAGCGCAGCCGCGAGACCTTGGCCAGCTGCGGGCATTCGACGAAAACATCAACCCCGTGCTGGCGGTACCAGGTTGAGTACGCCAGATCGGCACAATGTGCCGGCAGTCCCAGCCCATGCGTCACATGCGCCGGATTTCCTGCGGGCATTGCCGCACCGAGCACGGTGTCGGCGATATTGGCGCGACCGATGACTTCGAACTTTCCTTGCTGGACGGTTTGCAATGCTGCGACCGCGCCACAGCAAATCGCCAGCAACAGCGCGGGCCGCCAAAGCGGTTCGCGCCAGCGCGACAATGCCATCAGCGCGAACAGGGCGAGCAGGAAAGGCAGGGCCAGATGTTGCACGCGCGACATGCCGAGCAGCAGCAGACACAGCGCCAATCCGATCAGCCGGGCGCGCGGCGCAACAGCACTTGCCCACAGCGACAGCACAATCACCGTGCCGAAGTACGCAGCCAACAGCGCCGGGAATTCGGTGTACAGCGTATTGAGATACAGCGTATTGAACGGGTCGGCGATCAGCAACGCAGAGGCCAGCCCATGGCCGAGCAAAAATCCGGGGCGCGCCCACAGCATCCACGCCAACAATGCCGCACCGAACGCCCAAAACATCACCCCGGTGACGCCAATGGCGCGCAGCGCGACGCGTTGCGCATCAACGCCGCGAGCACGGCCAATGATCCGGTCAGCATGGAGCGCTATCCAGGCGACAGCGACCTGGGTACTCGGGTAACACTCCGATGCTCTGGGTGCCTGCAATCGATAAATCGCGCGCGGCGCATTGGGGGTTGCCTGCCCGATGTCGACGCCATCCGGCCACAGCCCGATGCAGGCCGAGCTGCGATGCATATCGTATTGATTGGCAAATCCGACAACGGGTTGGGCCGCCACGATGCTGAACATGCGCGCGAAAGCGAACAACAGCAGCGCGACTGCAATGGCCCGCGTCCAATCCGGTCGCTGCATTGTCAGCTTGCCCACAACATTACGAGCAGCATCAGTCCAGCACACAACCAGCTCACCGCGTCTTTGATCGCGAACAAAACCGGATCGCCCGGCAATTGCTGGCGTCGCGTGCGCAACCAAACGCGCAACAGCCAGTACAGCATGATCGGACACAGCAGGAACACCAGATCGGGCTCAGCGTAGAGACGACGCACATCGTCACTCTGCGTGTACAAGGCAAGTACCAACACGGAGCACAGCGCCGAACCGATGCCCGCCATCTCCAGCGTCGGCAGGTCATCGCGAAGGTACGGACGCGAATCTGCGGCGGCATCACCACGCTGCTGATACTCGACCACACGCTTGACCATCGCCAGGCTCAGAAACACAAAGCCGGCGAACGCGAGCAGCCAGGGACTGATCGGCACATCAATCGCGCCGGCGCCGGCGACGATGCGCAGCACGTACAGTAGCGACAAGGCGCACACGTCGGCGATCACCACCCGCTTGAGCCACAGGCTATAGGCGATGGTGCCGATCAAGTAAGCCGGCAAGGCGAACAGCAGTGCGTCGCCGAAGTGCATCGACAACGGCGCTTGCGCCATGAGAAATACGCCGACGATGGCGATGACTGGCAACGCAATCGCAGTAAGCCATCCCAACCAGCGCGGCAACAGGCCGGCGGCAATCGGACGCGATGACTTCTCGGGGTGCGCTCGATCGCGCTCGGCATCGAGCACATCGTTAAGCGCATAGCCGGACGAAGCCAGCAGACACATGGCCGCGAATCCGATCAAGGCGCCCGCCCAGGCGCCAGGTTGCGCCCAGCTATGCGAGGTCAGCAACGGCACGAACACCAGCAGGTTTTTCGCCCATTGGTGTGGGCGTAGAAGTTGGATGAATGCGAAAACGCGCATGACAATTCCCAAGTATCTCGGGATTCTAGCGTCCGCCGAACCCTGCGGCGCGGCGCTTGCGTTTTGGGCTGAGATCTGGTTGGTCGATGATCAGAATCTCGCGAACGCGCTCCGAATCCATTAGAGATACGGAGCGCGCCTCGAACGGCTCATACCGAGCCCATGTACCAACGTGGACAAATTCCGCGCCCAGTGCTTTCAGGCACCTGGAGCGCCAGGAAGTTAGTTCTTGTTGGCTTTTTCGAAGTCCTTGATCTGTTGCTCGACTTCTTCGGTGGTGATCCCGTAGGTTTCCTGGATCTTGCCGGCCAGCTCAATGCGCTTGCCGGCGATGACGTCAAGCTGATCGTCAGTTAGGTTACCCCACTGCGCTTTTACCTTGCCCTTGAATTGCTTCCAATTACCTTCAGCGATATCCCAGTTCATCGTAAGACTCCTTAATTATTCTGTTCCGTTGTGGCCTTGACTGACGGATGCGTCAGTTAAGCGGTGCTCATCGCAGTCACCGTCTCGTCGGCGCTGCAACCGGGCAATCGCTGACAACGATTGGTCCGATGGGCGACGCCTGAACCGCGCCAGCAGCGTTGCCCGATGAGCGAGCAAAGATTAAGCGTTGCTGCCGCGACGGTCGGTGCGCTGCCGCACGTGGGATTCGCTTTGCAACGGACCTTGCTTGCACCACGCCCTCTGCGGACAATCAGAATGTACGCGTCGCTGGGCGACTCAGCCAGGAACCGATCTGTTCGTGGACCGCAGGATGCGTGAGCAGATCGAGGTGATTCATTCCATGCCCAATCCATTGGCGGGATTCGGCAATCACCAGGCTCAACGCGGGATCGTCGTGGTGACCCAGCGCACTGCGCACCGGCACTAGCCCATCGCCGCGCAGACCATTACCCTGCGCGTCACTGCCACGCAGCCGATCGATGAAGGTCCGGTCGCCTGGGTTGCGGAAGGCTTTTTGAGTGGTAGCAGCAATCACGTAACACTGTGCATCGGCGGGCAGCGGCAGCGAACGCCGAAGATCACCCGAGCGGGCGAAGCGATCGCGTCCTACCCAGTCCTCGTCTATCAGGTTGCCGTAGCGTAGGTCGGTAATGCCGGCACTGCGGATCTTGCCAAGACGCGCGAACGGCGCGGTGTACGGACTGGCACCGAGCATGGCATCGACCCAGTTGCCGCTGCGCTCAAGTGGCGCGCCATGGTGCGGCGTACCCAGAAATACCAGTGAGCGCAGGCGTTGCAACCACACGTGCTTGGCTTCGGCACCGTAGTGACAGGCACTGCGGCTGACCAGTCCACCCATGCTGTGTCCGACAATCACCAGCTCGCGAACTGGCATTGGCCATTGCCGCACCAACGTCTCCAGCAAATCTGCGAATTCGCGTCCGTTGCTGGAGATGTGGCGACCACTGTTGTAATGCAGGTGAACAGGTGTGTAGCCCAAGTCACGGGAGAGCAGCGATGACAGGTTGCTGTGCTGATCAGTGTCGTCGACCAGCGTTTGCCCCTGCGCTGAGCCGGGTCGAGACCATTGCAGATCGTTCATGCACAACCCGTGCGCCAGCACCAACAGTTTGTCGGTGGGTTGTGGAAAGGCCGAACGAAGTGCTTCTACTTCGAGCAGCAAAGGACGTCCGTCGTCACGCAGGCTCATGGAGATCGCCAGCGGATTCTGTGTCTCGGCGAGGTAATCGCCCAACACCCCATTGAGCGCCGCCAAAGCCACCTCGGTCGCTGGAGCGGCGCTAAGTTCGCCCAGCAGCGGATCGACTCGTTCAAGCAACACATCGAGCGTGCGGCCGACCAAGGTGTTGACGCCGCGAATACTGCGATAGACAAATCCCGTGATTCCTTTCGTCGGACCGGTTGTGGCCTTGCCCAGAATGCCCGGCGTGCGCAGGATGGTTTGGTGCATCGCCTCCACCAGATGGGTCACCTCGGCAATGGCATCGATGGTAAGTCGGCTGAGACCACGCAGACTGGAGCGGGAATCTGGCAATGGCTTGGGCATAACGGTCCAGTATCCAGAACTATGAGGGGCCGAATTCGCGCAGTCGAGTGATCGCGAGTCAATTCTATCCGCATGGCTGCGTCGGTTATGCGATCGTAGAATTTCCTTATGGAGCTTTTGCGTTACTGAACCGTCGCCACGCAAAAGCGTGGCAGCGTACGGACGCTGCGCGTGGTGACTGCCAATGTATCCACGCCATGCAGATCCTTTGTTGGCCCGCAGCACCAGCGGCCACAGGTAGCGCAGTCCAGACGGAGTTCATCATGAACAGAAGCAGCGATCCGAACGCGACCGATCCCTTCGCTTGGTCGGCTGAGCATCTTCGCCGATTGGTCGCGCTCACCAGCGAGGCCGTTTCATCCATCTTCAGCAATGGGGCATCGTCGAGGATCGCTCCGGGTCGCGGTGCGGCGGCTCACCAAGTGATGCGCAACGCCAAGTCGCAAGCCGATATCACGTTGCCATCTTCGTCGACGCCATTCCGGGAATCCGCAACGGTTTCATGGCTCACGGCCAAGAGCGCCGACCATTCGATGCCTGCACTCGAGCCAAGCGTGACTAATGTGACCAATGTGACCACAGTCAACGCCAACTGGAGCCAACAGGTCGGCGCCGCCAAACTGGCTTGGAACAGATTGAGCGAAAGCGAGCTGCTCAAGTCCGAAGGCAACGAACATAAATTAGCCGTCATGGTGGAAGAGCACTATTTCATCAGCAATGCCGAAGCGAGTAAGCGGGTAAGGACGTTCCTCGGCAAACAGACATCCTGGTGTGCAATCCCCGACATCCATGCGGCAAAGCGTGGGGCATCTGATCACGGCTGACAATCATATCCGATGCATTTCCCTCTCGTTGCAAAACCAGCAGCGTACAGATTACGGAAGGTCTGAATAAGTCACCACTTCGTCTTCGCCACACTGCCTATTTCTTGCCAAACCCCAGCTCTCAACAGCGGAGCTGGAAAAAACCTGCGGTTTTTGCCCCCTGACTCAGGGGCCATCGCCGCTCCGCACTTGTTCAGAGGTTCCTTAATGGAGTGCGCCATGTACAAGAAACTCAGCACGTTGACACTGGCAGCGGCGATCGGGTTGTCCATGGTCATGATGGGCGCCGCCGTCGCTGACGACAACGCTTCTCATCAAGTCTCTGACACTGCTCAGGAGGCGCAGATCAGTTCAAACATCGCGCTGAGCCCGTATTTACGCGCCAGCGAACTACACGTCTCGGCACAGCAAGGCATGGTCACCCTGACTGGCACGGTTACTGAGGAAGTCAACAAGGACTTGGCCAAACAAATTGCGCTTGCTGTCAACGGTGTGAAGGAAGTCGACAATCAGATTGTTGTGGTGAGCGAGGACAACGCGCCCGCGACTTTAGCGGACGACGGGCATACCGAAGTCGTGGACTATGAAAGTAATGAAAGCACTGCGGGAAAAATCCGGGCCGACGTGACGCAGGAAGGCCATGGCATTGCCGATGGCTGGATCACGACCAAGGTCAAGTCCAGCTTCATGTACTCGCGCAGGGTCAACGCTTCCGATATCACCGTGAATACCCATGCTGGCGTTGTGTCGCTGAGAGGACGCGTGAACAGCGATGGCGAACGCGCGCGCGCGATCGAGCTGGCGCAGAACGTGCGCGGCGTCAGGAGAGTCAGCGCGGAAGAGCTCTCAACCGCGAGCGGCGACATATCGCTCGTGCAAGGCCGCTGATCGCTACCTTGTGCATGCCCAGACCGCGCATGCCCTCATCATGGCTGCTCGCGGCTGAATCTATGTGCGAAACCGCACTGACGACCCGATCGTTGTTCGCCAATCTGTTTTGTCGCGCGCGAGTTGACTCTCGCGCGGCGAAAATTAACGGCAACGCATCGGATAACTGGATGAAGGATTTTACCGGATACGCCAACTTCGGGTACGCCAAGTTCGGGTACGGCAAGTGCAGGCTTGTCGACACGTTGCTTGAATTTGACCACGGGTCGGAACGTCGTCACCAAAAAAGCGTCCGGATGCAAGCTCAGCAAATTTACCGGGTGTGCTCATGGACTTGAGCAGCGGATCACCATTTTGGGTGATCAAGAATGGGCTGCTGCATGCCTTTCCACGACTGCACCAGCCGATCGAGTGCGACGCACTAGTCGTCGGCGCCGGCATCACCGGAGCGTTGATCGCAGACCACGTGACGCGCGCCGGCATGAGCGTGTGTGTGATAGATAGCCGTGAAGCTGGCTGGGGCAGCACGTCTGCCAGCACTGCCCTGTTGCAGTACGAGATCGACACTGAGATGCAAGAGCTGCGCGAACGTTTTGGCGAAAGCGATGCGCTGCTGGCATACAAATCCTGCGAGCGTGCCGTCGGCAGCTTGCGCACACTCGCAAAAACCCTGCGCGGCATCGACTTCCAGCCGATGCAGAGTCTGTACATCGCCAGCCGCTGGTATCACAAACGCCGGCTGGAAAGAGAAGGCGCGCTGCGCCAGGCCAACGGTTTCAAGTTGCAGATTCTGGATCGCGCGGCACTCAGCACGCGCTTCGGCATCGATGCGCCCGTCGGACTGTTGACTTCAGTCGCTGCCGAAACCGACCCGTACCAATTTGCGCATCGCCTGCTTGGTCGCGTGCAGTCGCGCGGTGGACGTGTGCACGCGCGCACTGCGCTGGCGCGTTTCGAACCGGTTCGCGGCGGCATTCGCGTAACCACGGACCAAGGAATACCCATTCGTTGCAAGCAGCTGATTTTCGCCGCCGGTTATGAGTGCCAGAACTGGCTGGAGCAGCGCGTAGCCAGCAATCGCAGCAGTTATGCGTTTGTCAGTGAGCCGATTCCGGGAGCGTTGGGGCCGTTACAAAATACCTTGGTGTGGGAATCGGCGCGCCCATATCTTTACGCCCGCCGTACCGCCGACAGGCGTGTGCTGGTAGGTGGCGAGGACGATAACTTCGACATTCCGCTACGCCGCGACGCGCGTGTCGCGGGCAAGGCCAACAAGTTGCTCAATCGCATTAACAAAATGTTTCCGGAACTGCCGATCAAAATCGCGTTTGCCTGGGCCGGCACCTTCGCCGAGACCGAGGACGGCTTACCCTTTTTCGGAACCCACGAGCAACACGGTCCACGCGTGCACTTCGCCATGGCCTACGGCGGCAATGGCATCACCTATAGCCTGATCGGCGCGGAGCTGCTTCGCGATGCCTTGTTGGGGAGGCGGCATCCATGCGCCGCATTGTTCAACTTCGACCGCCTGAAACGCAATTGAAGATCTCGTGAAGCGCGACAGGCGACGCCGGCCGATGACGCGTTCCACTGCACGTGCACGCTGTGCTCGCGCCGGCGCCGGGTCTAAATCGCAAGTGAATGCCTAACTGCGCGTTGGTTCGTTGAGTTACAGCCCGACTGCGATCACCTGTGTTCGACAGCGCACTGACGCAGCTGCCAGCGAGCGCGATTATTCGCTCACGTGTCCAGACTGTTTCGGCTGCCAACCAAAATTGATCGACGACCGCACTCAGTCGATTTTCGAACTCACTCGACGAACGAACTGATCCGACGAACGAACTGACCCGACGAACGAACGCAATCGACGAACGAACGCAATCGACGAACGAGCCCAAAGATACAAATAGAGGTGAGCATGAATACTGCAATGGAACGTCCGACGCTTGACCAGAGCAACAATGCGGCAGCGGTGCCAACACACTCAGCCAGCGCCGTGTCATGGGGCGCTATCTTAGCCGGCGCAGCTGGAGCCGCGGCGATGTCGCTGATTCTTTTGATACTGGGCACCGGCCTGGGCCTGTCTTCGGTATCGCCTTGGGCGCACAGTGGTGTCAGCGCGAAGGCGCTTGGCGTGTCGACCATTCTTTGGGTGACGTTCACCGCTTTGATTGCTTCCGGACTGGGTGGCTATCTCGCCGGCCGACTGCGAACGCGCTGGCTGGGTGTGCATTCCGATGAGGTGCACTTCCGCGACACTGCCCATGGCTTTCTGGCATGGGCGGTTGCGTCGCTTGCCACCGCGGCATTACTCACTTCAGTGATCGGTTCGATCGTCAGCGGTGGCGTTCAGACCGGCGCCTCGGTCGCGGGCAGCGTTGCCACCACGGCCACCGCAGCCGCAGCAGGCAATGACGCACAGGGATCAGATTCGGGTACCGCTGACAGCGGGCCGGGGCCGATGGGTTACTTCATCGATACGCTTTTCCGAAAAGACTACAGTGCCCAGACGAGCTCTCTGGATGTCGTTGCAGACGTCACGGCCAGCGCTGCGATCGCAGAGCCGTCCAGCACTGCGTCGCCATCTGAAGTGACCCGCATATTTGTGAAGTCGCTCAGCATCGGCACGCTGCCGGCCGATGATGTTCGTTACCTTGGTCAGGTAATCGCAAGGCGCACGGGCATCAGCCAGCAGGACGCTGAGCGGCGTGTCAGCGATACGTTCGCCCGTGTTCGGACCGAACTAGGTAATGCGGAAGCGTCCGCGAAAGAAGCTGCGGACAAGGCGCGCAAAGCATCCGCATATACCGCGCTGTGGTTGTTCATATCGTTGCTGATCGGTGCTTTCGTCGCCAGCCTTTCGGCCACTTTCGGTGGACGGCAGCGCGACGCCTAAACTTTCACCCCACACCGGAGACAAACCATGCGCTCTATACTTTTGTTTTTTCTCGGCATTCCGATTCCAATCATCATTCTGATTGCACTGTTCGTGAACTGACCGAACTCTCGCGGGCAGCTGTTCGTTACAGTCCGCTGCCCCCGAGTGAGGCCCAGCCCGCGGTCAAAGGTTGGTGCACGTTCGGATCACATCGATGACTGCGTACCGAAAACGCGTTGCCGCTACGCAGCACAACGCCTTCTAGCTGAATTTTGCTTCCACGTAGATGGACCGGGAACAAGTAGCCGACCTGTCTTAAAAACAGGCTCTGGCGACCGCCCGAGCGGATCGCGGGCCGCATCGATTCAGCAGCGCGCGATTCAGCAGCGAAAGATGTGGAAACCGACGAGGCGGCGACAAGCGATGCGGCAACCGACGTAGTCACCCGCAACTCGTAGGGTTGCGGCAGTATTCCTCACGCGGGAGTTACGGATGAAGATTGAAGCCCAGGACAACGCCGAGTTCACCCGGATCGGCACACTGATCGAGCACTTCTCTGTGGCCATGCTAACCAGCATCGATGGCGACGGTGCGCTGATCAGTCGGCCGATGTCGCCGTTGAAAATGGACGCCAACTGTGCGGTGTGGTTATTTACCGATGTCCGTTCGGCAAAAGTCGAACAGCTGCGCGTGATCAATCTGACTTTCAGCGACCCGCAGCGCGCCATCTACGTTTCGCTATCAGGTCATGGCGAGATCTACGCAGAGCACGGCGACGCGAGGAATTTGTGGACATCGTTTGCCGAGTCCTGGTTTCCAGACGGTCCCGATTCCTCCAGCCTGGCGCTGCTTAAACTCGTTCCAGACGCGGCCGATTATTGGGACGCGACACATAGAAAGATGGTTCGAGTGCTTGGTATGGCGTCTTGTGTGGTGTCGGCCGAGCCGATCGCCATGACAACCACGGCAGTCGCTCAGAGCTGACCCGGACCAACCCTTCGCTGCGTGCAGCCGTCGCACAACAGGAGAGAACGCCGTGAACGTGTTGGTTTCCAATCTGACCGCTGCTGCGCACAGTACAAGCGCTGCGCTTGCGTCATCATTACGACACCCTGGCAGGTTGCTGCTGATGAGCTGGGCACTGTGCTCCGTCGGCGCTTGTGGCGAGATGGCCACGCTGCCGGTTGCGGCCGGCACGGGAGCTCAGCCCGACTTGCCGCCACCGCGCAAAACCCTTCTGCCCACGTTGAATATCGCGCCGGCCATTGGCTGGCCGGCCGGCGCAGCGCCGGTTGCAGCGCCGGGCACACAGGTGACGGCATTCGCCACTGGCCTTGACCATCCGCGCTGGCTGCACGTGCTGCCCAATGGCGATGTCTTGGTAGCCGAATCCAATGCCCCACCCAAACCCGAGGATGGCAAGGGCATCAAAGGCTGGGTGATGGGCCGGGCGATGAAAAAGGCGGGCGCTGGCGTACCCAGCGCGAACCGCATCACACTGTTGCGCGATAGTGACGCTGATGGTGTAGCCGACCTGCGCACCGTGTTGCTGCAAGGTCTGCACTCACCCTTTGGCATGGCGCTGGTAGGCGATCAGTTGTACGTGGCCAACTCGGATGCGGTGGTGCGCTTTCCTTACGTCACCGGCGCAACGGAAATCACCGCGGCAGGAATTCAACTGCTGCCACTTCCGGCAGGGCTGATCAACCATCACTGGACGAAAAATCTCATCGCCAGTGCGGACGGTAACAAGCTATACGTGACGGTGGGTTCAAACAGCAACGTGGGCGAGCGTGGCATGGAAGCCGAGGCCGGCCGGGCTGCGATCTGGGAAGTGGATATCAGCAGCGGTGCCCACCGGGTGTTTGCGTCCGGCCTGCGCAATCCCAATGGGATGGCGTGGGAGCCCACGAGTGGCGCCCTGTGGACGGCGGTCAATGAGCGCGATGAGATCGGCAGTGACTTGGTCCCGGACTACATGACCTCGGTGCGCGATGGTGGCTTCTATGGTTGGCCTTACAGCTACTACGGCCAACACGTTGACCAGCGCGTCAAACCGCCGCGGCCCGATCTGGTGGCAAAGGCGATTGCACCCGACTATGCCCTCGGTCCGCACACCGGCTCGCTCGGCTTGACCGCTTCCAAGGGCACCACGCTGCCCGAGCCGTTCGCCAATGGCATGTTTATCGGACAGCACGGCTCCTGGAATCGCCAACCGCATAGTGGTTACAAAGTAATTTTTGTGGCCTTTCAGAACGGACAGCCGGTCGGCGTGCCCATTGATGTATTGACCGGGTTTCTCAGCGATGATGGCCAGGCCTTTGGGCGCCCAGTCGGTGTAGTGATCGACAAACGAGGTGCACTCCTGGTCGCCGACGATGTCGGCAACGTGGTCTGGCGCGTAAGCGCATCTCAATGAGCTGAACCGCGCTTACCATTATGGCCGGAGCGGGTCGTCGCGTTTGCAAACGGCCGGCTGCGCCTGAGTCGTGAGCGCAGAGTTGGCCGGGCAAATCAGATGTGCCGAATGCACGTACCCAGCGCGCCACGATCAATGCTCAACACTCTGTGCAACATCAGCCGCGCCCGAAAATGACTCGCGCAAACTGCACCTCTCGGACAATCGTTGATATTGGGAATACGCGTACAAGTTCCGGACAGCAATCAATCATGTCGCCTGCTCGTCCGCGGCAGGGGCTTCCATTGCACTCGCCAGAGCGAAGGCCTCATCCAGCGTGTCCATCAGTTGGTTGACCATGATCGGTTTGGTCAGGTAGCGGAAGAAACCCGCTTCCAGACCTTTCTCGATATCTCTGGGAATCGCATTGGCACTGAGCGCAACCACCGGTATGTGCGCCGTGGCTGGGTCAGTGGCAAGGATCTTGAGCACAGTGATACCGCTGATGTCGGGCAGGTTGATATCCATCAGGATGACATCCGGCTGGGCGACCAGCGCGATATCGATGCCAGCTCTGCCGTCCCGAGCACTCAGCAGCCGGATATCTGACCGTCGCGCGATAAGATCCTCAACCAGCATCAGATTGGCCGGGTTGTCCTCAACATAGAGCAAAGTTTGCACTTGCACGCCATCACTCACCAGCCTGCGCGCCAAAGTCGAAATCTCATCTGAGCCGATACCGAAATGTTGTTCGCCGGTAAGTTTCAACTCGATCCAGAACACGCTGCCCCGGCCCACCGTACTCTCCACGCCAATGACGCCGCCCATCAATTCGATCAACCGTTTACAAACCACCAGGCCGATTCCCGTGCCCTCTTCGGCGGTCGACTCCTGGCCGAGGCGATTGAACGGCTGAAACAACCGTTCCAACTGCTCGGGCGACAAACCCTCACCGGTGTCTTCGACACAAATCCGGATCCGTCCCGGCTCCTTCTCGACAAAGCTGACCCCTACCGTACCGTTTGCCTTGTTATATTTGATCGCGTTGGAAAGCAGGTTGATCAAGGATTGCTTCAGGCGAATCCGATCCGCTTGAATGAATACTTCTTTGTCAAACGTCGGAAAGCTGATCCGGACACCACGTTTCTCGGCCAGCGTTTCAGTGATCGCTTCGCATTCGTGCATGACTGTGGTCAGTGACACCGGCTCGAGCGAAAGCGACAGTTTTCCAGACTCTATCAGTGCCAGATCAAGAATCTCGTTGATCAGATCCAGCAGATACCAACCCGCCCTGAGAATCTGATCAATGCCTCGCTTTTGGGTTGGCGTTAGCTGCGGCGTTCCTGATTCTATTAGTTGAGCAAACCCAAGGATCGCACTGAGCGGAGTACGCAGCTCATGACTCATGCTGGAAAGAAATTCCGACTTCGCAAGGTTGGCTTTCTCCGCCACGGACTTGGCAGTCTCCAATGCCAGATTCGTATTCTGCAGCGCCTGATCCATCAGTTTACGTTCGGTGATGTCGCGGGCGGCGGCAAACACCCCTTGCAGTGCCCTGTTGCGATCGTAAAAAGTGGTCGCGTTGTAGGACACCACAGTCTCCCTGCCATCGCGGGCGCGCGCGGTCAGCTCATAGTTGGTGAGCTTGTTTTCATTCATCACCTGTTTGATGCCAGCCTCCGCGCGCTCCGCGTCGGTGAAATAATTCTTGAACGGTGCGCCGATCAGCTCGTCGCGTGTACATCCGGTAAGCGTCTCCATCTGCCTATTGACATCGGTGATGATCCCAAACTGATCCGTGGTCATCAGCGCATCGATATTCGATTCAACCAGGGAACGCGTATAGAACTGCTGGTCGCGCAGACGCTGATCAAGCTTCTGCCGCTCTGCTTCAACGTGCTTGCGCGCAGTATTGTCGGTGCCGATCAGTAGATAACCGATGATGGCGTTTTGCGGATCGCGTAGCGCGGTGACCGACACCGCGGCCGGCAAACGACTGCCGTCTTTGCGCACATAGGTCAGTTCGTAGATGTCCTCGATGCCACGCGATGCCTTGAACGCCAAAGCCTCGAAGCCAGGCAAGATCGGCGTTGAAAACTCGACGCTCAAGGCCTTGGCGCGCGCGATGACTTCCTGCGGATCGGAGATCTCCGCCGGCGTAATGCGGTTCATCACTTCGTCGGCTGCGTAGCCCAACATGCGCTCGGCGCCTACATTGAAGATCTGGATGACACCGCTGGCGTCGGTAGCAATGCTGGAGAAGTTGGCGCTGTTGAAAATCGCCCGTTGTAAGGCGCCTGCCCGGAACAGCGCTTCCTCAGACAGCTTTCGCGTCGTAATGTCGCGCAGGATTCCGGTAAAAAACCGTTCACCGCCCAGAAACATCTCGCTGACCACGATCTCCATCGAAAAATTGCTGCCATCCTTGCGCCGACCGGTGACCTCCCGCCCCTGACCGATCGAACGCTCCTGGTCGCTCGCGCTGTAGTAATCGATGGAGCCGTTGCCCGGGTCCCGATCGAGCTCCGGAATCAGATGACCGAAACTCTTTCCGATAACTTCTCCGCTGACATAGCCAAACATTCGCGCTGCAGCGGGATTGGCCTTCTCGATGATTCCGCCGCTGGCGCGTAAAGTGATGATGCCATCTGCCACGGAATTGAGTACCGACTGGAGCAACGCGGCACTATCGCGTAAAGCTTGTTGTATGGCGTATTCCGCGGTCACATCGCGAAACACGAGCACAGCGCCGATAACCTGCCCATTGCGGTCGCGAATCGGCGCGCAACTCTCAGCGATTGCACATTCAGAACCATCGCGTGCGATCAAAATGGTGTGATTTGCCAGTCCCTGCCGGGTGCCGCGCGATAAGGTCTCAATCACTGGAACACTGACTGGCTGCCGGGTTTCCTGATTGATGATCCGGAAAATCTCACCCACGGGCAGGCCCGCGGCCTGCGCCTGGGTCCAGCCGGTAAGTTGCTCGGCAACGCGATTGAGGTGCGTAACGCGCGTGTCGACATCGGTGGCCAGAACTGCATCGCCAATTGAGTTCAGCGTCACCGCCAGCTTTTCTTCGCTGTCCTGCAAGGAAGTATTGACTTGCTGCAACTCCCGGCTCGTTGCTTGCTGAAAGCCGAGCATCTCCCGTGTTTCCAGATGGACCGCGTTGCTGATGCGCTGCTGCGTACGTTGATGCAGCATGTAAACGATTGCGAACAGAAAACCCACAAGCAACAAGCTGGCGCTGACAATAATGCCGAATGTACGTTGAATTTCCGCCGCGAATGCGGCTTCGTTCTGCTGCAGAGCTGCCTTTTCGAGATCGATGAATGCATTCATCTCGACTCGAATAGAATCCATCAAACGCTTGCCTAGCCCGCCTTGAACCGCGGCCTGCGACGCAGCCACATCAAGATTGCGGCGCAATGCAATGACCCGCGCCAGTTCGGCCAACTTGGCGTCAAACAATGGCGCGAGCGCATCGAGATGGATCTTCGCGTCGGCGCTGGATGCCAATTCACGCAGCACTTTCAAACCGACCGCGAAGCTTCCCTGCACCGCCAAATACGAGTCGAGAAATTGGTCGTCTCCGGTTAGCACATAGCCACGCTGACCGCTCTCGGCGTCTTTCATCGCAGACAGCAAAGCGTTTGCGTCGCGCAGCACCACGACGCTCTGACCCCGAATTCTTGCTGTTTCTTCGATCTTTCCGAAAAACCAGAACATCGCCGCCACACCGCACGCGGCGAGCAACAAAGCAGCAACAAGTGAGGACAGTGTTCTACGTACAGAATTCTCGAGCACTTTGCTATCCACCTGAATCAGTACCCTTGGTGATCGGGTATCCGCAGGCCGCGCACCAGCGCGATGGCCTGAATGCGTTGCTGCGGGAACTGCCATGCCAGAGCGGTGGCTACCGTGACGACACCTCGCTGGTCGAGGTTAAGGGGCGACTTGAGGCAGGAACGTTGCGCGGGGACGCGTCGACTGAATGCGGAAGTTAGATCGCAGGCCGGGCGCCTGCGACACTTGATCGCATGCAGCATGCGCTATGCAGCGCAAAGATACTACGCCTGATCATCGGCTACGTCGCTGTTCGGCGTCTGTACGCCTGACCACTTAGCCAAGGAACAGTCCAAGGCGCGTTATAAGCAAGTTGGCTAATCGGGCTCTGCGCTGCGACGCCTATTCCTGGATCCATCGCGGCTGCCTAGTGGCGAAACTTCGTGCTGCGGAAACCGAGCCGGTACGGCGATTTGGTTGGCAAACGGAAGCGGGCGATTGCGTCACCGCCATAGCACCAAGCAGTCGCGTCGTTACGCCGACGCCTTGGCATGCGCCCGCGTGCCGACAAGCTATGCGTGCACCAATTGAGCGTTGAAATGATTGTGTCGCATTGGGATCTCAAAACGGCGCGTTGCCGCTCCAACCAATAGCCGATCGGTTTCCTTCTTCACCACGGCGTAGCATTCGCAACTCAGTTTCTCGAGTCGTGGCCGATCCAGGACAGAGATATTTCCGCGGCGATACTCAATCACGCCGAGCTTCTGCAACTTGCCCGCTGCATCGGTGACACCTTCGCGTCGCACCCCCAGCATGTTGGAGATGAACTCCTGGGTCGTGTTGATTCGGTTGCTCGGTAAACGATCCAAAGACAGAAGCAGCCAGCGACAAAGCTGTTGGTCGATTGAATGGTGACGGTAGCAGGCAGCGCTCTGCGCCATCTGTGCAACCCGCGCCTGGGCGTAGCGCAGCATCAGTACAAGCGCCTCACCGTGGCGATCGAACTCTTCCTTCATGCGTCGACCGACCAAGCGATAAGCGTGCCCGGAACTTTGTACCACCACCTGCCACGGACTGCTCTCGCCGCCCATGAATGAGATGATGCCAGCAGCCCCCTCGTTGCCCACCATCGAGATTTCTGCCGATGAGCCGTCTTCAATGACATTCAACAATGACAAGATGGAGTCGGTCGGAAAGTAAACATGGCGGCGTGTTTCCCCCGCTGCGTAAAGCACCTGCCCAGCGTGCAGCGTGGTCAATTCCAGAAACGGCAACAGACGCGCCTGTACCTCTCGCGGTAGAGCGGCCAGAAGCTGATTTTGCAACGGTGCAGGATAGATGGACATGTCAATCCCCTTCAGTAGTTCTTGCGCCAGTGTGCTGAGCCGATGCCGTGCTGTTTGATATCGCACTTAGTCATCGAATCGCATTTAGGCATCACACGATGCATGCCAACGGCCGAGCACTGTGCAATCAAGGACTTATGGTGGAGATGGCAATATTTATCCGGCATTCCGCAGCAACAGCATGCGTATTGCATGATTGCCGATGTCGAAACGTGCCTAATCCGCTGACACGCTCGTCGGCAATTCAAAGCGGCAACGTGGCAACCATGTCGGTTGTCCGTGAGATGCCAGCAAAAACTTCTTTGGCGAGTCAGCAGACTTTCTTTCCGCCTGAAATCCGGGTCGCCCAGGCATCGAGATCAAGCCAGCGGCAACTCGAAGGTGAACGTGGAACCACCACCTTCACGGTCTTCGTACCAAAGATCGCCACCTATGTCGCGCGCTCGCTCTCTCGCCAAGGACAAGCCCAGTCCAGTGGACGATTCACCCTGCGTCGGCTGAGCCGAAAGGCGTACATAGCGTTGGAACAATCGCTGCTGGTCAGTCTTGGAAATGCCTGGACCGCGATCGAGGACGCAGAGGCGACAGCGGGTGCCTTGGCGTGTCGCCATCAACAGCACCTCACCACCGATCGGCGAATACTTGAGCGCATTGGACAGCATATTCTGCAGCACATGAATCGCAGCGGCCCGGTGGCCGAGCAGCATCAGGGACTCAGCAACTTCTATGCTGACTTCGATGGACTTCATCTGCGCCTGTCGCTTGAGCAAGTCGAGCGCATGTCGCATCAAATCCAATGCCGACAATGCTTCGACCGCACTGCTTCGCACGCGCTCACTCTGCTGAACTAGAAATGATTCGAGAAACAAAACGCCCGAATCGCTCGAAGTGCAAATCGAATCGATCAGGCGCACTCTGGATTCGGATGTGCGCTCTTCTTCGCGCAACATCTCCGCGGCAAACAGAATATTGGCGAAATAGTTGCGCAGGTCATGGGCGACGGTTTCTGCCACTCGTTGTTTTTCGGAGGCGATGCGACGCAGCGCGTCGCGTGATTGTTTGAGTTCTATGTGCGTGCGTACGCGCAGCAGAAGCTCTTCAGTGACGAAGGGCTTGGTGATGTAGTCGACGGCGCCAGCACTGAATGCGCGAACCAGGCTTTCGCGTTCGATATCAGCGGTGAGGAAAATGACTGGAACATCCGCGGTCGCCGGCTGCTCGCGCAACGCCTTGAGTACATCAAACCCGTTCATACCCGGCATACGCATATCCAGCAGAACCAAATCTGGAGGAGACTCGGTCGCCAGAGTCAGCCCCTCCGGCCCGCCCAACGCCGGAACCACCTCGAAACCCGCCTGCGTCAACAATTGCCCGACAACACGAACGTTGGCAATCTGGTCGTCAATGACCAGAATCACAGCCGGGTGCCGCGTGGCCGACGCGAGATCACTGATCATCGAGAAACTCCTCAGGCCAGCCGGCCAAATCGTTCAGCAGCTTTCTTACTACGAATACTTCGAACCGCCGTACCGAGTGACCCAATTCGGCAGCGTGCTCGATCAGCCGCGGCCAGCCAAGCTCCACGCCCAATGCATTCAGTTCCAACGCAAAACTGGCGATCTCGCGCATGCGCATCGTGCGGATCAATTCAGGCAGGTTTTCGGCACGCAGTTGTTGCCAGCGCTGCTGCAATTGCCGCGTCGGATTTTGCGCAGGCGAAGCCAGATTCGACGCAACGGTGCTTGCCTGCTCCACGCGTGCACTAGCACCAAAAATCGCCTCCAATGCGGCAAATAAGTCAATCGGCGAATACGGTTTGCGAATATAGCCGTCAAAGCTTTCGCGCAACGCTTGCGCTTCCCCGCTCAGGCTCGAAGCAGTGACCGCAATGATCGCCGTAGTCTGCAGAGCCGAGTCGGAGCGGATTGCATCACGCGCCTCGAACCCGTTCATGCGCGGCATGCGCAAATCCATCAGCACTACGTCGGGTCGGATCCGCTTTGCAGCGGCCACCGCTTCGACTCCATCACTGGCAACAAAAATGCTGTGGTGGCTGCCTGCCAGATAACCCTGCGCGACCTGCGCATTCCACGCCATGTCGTCGACCACCAATATTTTCAGGCGCGGAACCCGGCTGAAGTCGATCCGTTCGTCGTCGGCAGAGGTGGGCGCAGGCGGCTTATCCGAAATCGGCAGCTGCGGGATATAGACGATGAAACTCGACCCTTGACCCAGCTCACTCTCGACGCGAATGGTGCCTTGCATCAACTGCACAATACGCCGCGTGATGCTTAACCCCAAACCAGTGCCCTGGCGGGATTTTCCATCGGGACTGTCGGCTTGATGGAACGGCTCAAAAATTTTATCGCGTTGCTCAGGGACAATGCCGACACCGCTGTCGATCACGCGCAGTCGCAGATCGCGATGCCGTTCGTCCGTGCCCGGCGACATCTGCACGTGCACGAGTACGCTGCCTGACTCGGTGTACTTCACCGCGTTGCTGACCAGGTTCATCAATATCTGCCGCAGTCGTGGTCCATCCACTTGTACGTGCGACAGAAACTCTGCATCGACTTGCGCAGACAGGCTGATTCTCTTTTCCGTCGCCTCGCGCAGAAACATTTCAATCGTTTCTTGAACGAGTTGGTTCACGTCAGCCGGTTGTGGGTCGAGACTGCGCTTTCCGCCCTCGATTTTGGAGAGGTCGAGAACGTTGTTGATCAAGTTCAACAACAGCTGCCCGCTGCGCTTGATCGCCTGAACCCAATCGCGTTCAATCGGCGCGGTAACCGAATTGGATAAAAGCTGGGTAAATCCAAATATCGCGTTCATCGGCGTACGGATTTCGTGGCTCATGTTCGCCAGGAATGCGCTTTTCTCCTCGCTGGCACGTGTTGCCTGCGCCGCCAGGATCTCGACCCGGAAGCTCTTTTCGGATTCGCTCTGGGCGCGCCGGATCGCCACGAAACCCAATATTCCGGCCACCAGTGCCAGACTGTTTGCCGTCAGTACCGTGGCATTGGCCTGTTTGACCAAAGAATCACGGCGTTCATTATGGATATCCAGCAAACGTTCCTCTTCGTGCACCATTCTCGACAGCGCAACGCGTATGCTGGCGATGATGTCCGCGCCCTTTCCGTTGCGAATGGCGGCTTCCACTTCAACGTTGGTATCCGATTGCATCGCGATGCGCTTCAGCTCGAGAACCGTCTTGACGCGCTCATGCCAAGCGTCGCTCAGTTCCCGCAGAATGACGACGTTCTCGCCCTGAAGCGGATTGCTCGCGGTCATTCGACTGACGTTTTCCAACATCGATTCAAGTGTCGGCAATTGCTTCAGAAACCGGGTTTGATAGTCGGCGCGGCCGGTAATCAGGTAACGCAAACCGACGGCGTCGTTCTCGCCGATAGCGGCTCGATATTCGCTGAGCGCATCGCGCACAGCACGCGTATCGCGCACTCGATCCATCGATTCATTCAGCGCATGGGTCGAGCGTACTGAAATCACCGACGTCATCATGATCAGCAGGACCGCGATCGCCAACAACCCGAAATTGAAGCGGTCGCGAAACTGCATCCTTCTAAGCTTGCCCATCGCTACTCCCGTCCAGTGCACGATCGCGTCAAACTTGGGCGGCAGCGGGGTCCTGGTCAGCCGTTCATTAACCCGATGGTGCCGTTGAGCACCAATGCGAATGACACCCAAAGCAAATACGGCCCCAACAGATACCCGGCCAGCGGTCTGATCTTGCCGAACTCTACCGCCATCCAAAGCACAACACCCCAAAGCATACAGATATCAACAAACGCCAGCAGCGGACTATGCAGCCCGAAGAATAACGGCGTCCACGCCAGGTTCAATGCCAGCTGCAGCAGAAACAAGTGCGTTGCCACGCGTCGTTCTTGAACGCTGGCATCGGCCTGCTTGCGGACCAGCCAGATGCTGACGCCCATCAACAGGTAGAGCACGGTCCATACTGGCCCAAACAACGCACCGGGTGGGTTCCACGACGGCTTCGACAAACGCGCGAACCAGGCATCTGGAGCAAACACCATTCCGACTATCCAGCCAGCGGCGACGATGGCAATAATCCAGGCGGCCAACGCCAGCCATGAGCTGCGATCGGTCGCAATGCTTCTGGCGGAGGTTGGCGCGCCTACGGAGTTCATTTTTTCAATCCGCAATCAATTTCACAGGTTGTACGCCTTTCGTTTTCGGTAAAGCGTTGATGAATCGATACCCAATGTGCGCGCTGCCGACTCCAGGCTGTCACTGCAGCCGAGCACTCTTTCAATATGCAGTCGTTCGAGCGCATCAAGTGAGATTGGCGTGCCGGCGACCGCTTCGACTTTGGCGCCCTCAACCCGACCCAGCACCAATAATTCACTACCGACTTGCGACTCGCGGCACAAAATCACTGCGCGCTCCATCATGTTTTGCAGCTCCCGGATATTGCCGGGCCAATCGTAGGCAAGCATGCGCGCCAACGCTACCGGTGATAGGCAACGCGCAGGTAGGCAATAGTTGCCAGCGAAGCGACGAATAAACGCATTGGCGAGGTCTTCCAGATCTTCCAGTCGTTCGCGCAGCGGCGGCAGCGTAATGCTGATGACGTTGAGCCGGTACAACAGATCCAGGCGGAACCTGCCCTCTTTGACCATGGCATCAAGATCACGGTTGGTCGCCGCGATGATGCGGGCATCGGCCTTACGTGTCACCGGATCGCCGACACGCTCGTATTCTTTGTCTTGAATAAAGCGCAGCAATTTGGGCTGCAATGCAAGCGGAAAGTCGCCGATTTCATCGAGAAAGATGCTGCCACCGTCGGCTTGACTGACGCGACCGACCGTATTCTGTACAGCGCCGGTGAATGAACCTTTGATGTGCCCGAACATCTCGCTTTCCAGCAACTCCGAAGACAGTGATGGGCAATTGACCGTGACCAGCGCCGCCGCTGCGCGCGGGCTGGCATCGTGGATGGCGCGCGCCATCAAGCCTTTGCCGACGCCGCTGTCTCCGAGCAGCAGTACGTTCGCATCGGTGCGTGCCACCTGCAGCGCGAGGTCAATCGCCGCCTGCATCTTCGCGCTGGCGCTCACCAACTGTGGGGTGGCAGCGGCAGAATCGCGCTCCAATACGTCCAGTCGATCGAGGATGCGACGCGTATCGATTTGGCGCGCCACCGCAATTTTCAACTGTTCAGGAGAGCAAGGTTTGACCAGATAGTCGCTGGCGCCCTGAGCAATTGCTGCGACGGCATCGGCAACGCCCGAATGCGCTGTAACCATAATGACGCGCATCGAGGGCGCCAATTCGCGCAAACGTGGCAACGCTTCGACGCCAGAGTCCTGGCCGATGTTGCGGTCGAGCAGGCACACATGAAAGGGCTGCGAAGCTGCCAGTCGCAGACCGTCCTGCAGGGTTTCCGCTGTGGTCACCCGATACCCTTCGCGCTTCAGATAAGCGGAGAAGTTTTCCAGCAGGGCGCGATCATCATCGATAGCGAGAATGCGCCCTCTTACCATCGGTTCCTTACTGGGTGATGCCATTGTTGCTCCGAACGCATGAGGAGCGGCACGCGGCATTTCCAGCTGCGCTTCCGCACCAGGGACGCCCCGATCAAACATCGCGCACCACGCCGCGAAAACCGAAGGCCTGCAAAGAGTAGCTTCCCGTATCTGGACTGACAGAGATGACCATCTGGCATGCTGACGCAACGCCACTGCCATGTTGCTCTGCACTATCCATCGGGTAGATCGCCAGTTTCGCACAATGCCTGACGCAATCGGCAATTTCGTCAGTTACGTCTTCACTATCGAGTATGCGGGGAAGGTCTGCCAACGAAGGGTCCATACGTCTCCTGGGCAAGCGCTACAAGCGATGGCCGCCACCGCCACCGAATCTCAGCAAAGCCCGTGCCACGTCAGAGAGCTTGATGCAGCGCCATCTGCGTTGCAGGCGAGCTTGCGAAATGCCCGGCTCCCTCGACGCCGAATGCTTTTTGCATGGATCGCGCCCAACGCTCACGGTAGAACCGGGAGTTTTGCCTGACCACGGTGCAGCACAGATCGATTGGCCAGGGTGTGCGTTTGTTCAGGCCAGATCAACCCGCTCATCGCGGCGATGACGGAACCGGGAAAGTGCTGCGTAGATTGCAATGCGTGCGCGATTGAGGCCACCAAGCGGGGCGTGCGCAGCGCGCGCATTACCGGGCGAGAACGACAATACCTCGGCCAGCTCCTCGCGCTGCCTGGTGCGGAACTGTTGCTTGGGAATGCGCAGCGTCGCCACTTTCAGAAAGGGCGATTCAGCCTCGTCCCAGCGCTGCGCGGCGTCTTCGATCGGCATGTCACCTTTTCGAAGTTGCACACAGAAATCGAAGCTGGCCATGTGACGACTGAGGTGCGCCTGCATCGCGTCACCCAGATACGATTCGCCAAGCGTCGCTGGCAGTGTGCTGCGGTGCGCCGAAGTCGGCAGCAGCGAGTATTTCACCGCGCGGTTGCTGCCGAACAAATACGGGGTGGTGCTCCAGTAGCGGATATCCAGCGGCGAACTGGGATTGCTGCGCAGATTCACAAGTCCGAGCAAAACGCCGATCCTGCCGGTGAGCAGCATCTTCGTTGCCAACAATATCGGTGAAGTTTCAATCGTGTGATACACCGCGTCGCGAAACAACGCGACGGTACCGAGCGGCATCACCGGCGAATTCATCAGCACGAAGTCCTGTCCGAGCGATGCGTCGGCGCTCATCTGTTTGCCACCCGGGGCCATCAACTTGATCGCCAAACCGCGCGCGTCCTTGATCGCGTCAGACTGAACTTTGCCACTGGCGCTTGAGGCCCGCACCCAGCAGTCAAAACTCTGTGCCCGCTCGAAAATTCCGACACGCAGCTCTGCGGGCAGGCCCGGTTCAATGCGAAAACTACCGCGCAGCAAGCCCAAAGTCTTGGGGTGCGCATCACGTCGCGTCGCCCCGGCGGCATAGTCACGTTCCATCTTGCGGCGCAGGATGTCAGTCATCTCGACGATCATCTCGGCTTCACCTGGTTCGATCGACTCGAACAGCGCATGCGGACTCACGTCAGCTTATCCAGCAGAGCTTTGGCGGCCGGCGCCGAGGATGCCGGATTTTGCCCAGTGATCAACAAGCCATCGGTGACCACATAGGGCTGCCAATCCGCCAGCTTGGAATAGAGCGCACCGTTTCCAGTCAGCATGTCTTCAATCAGCATCGGAACCAGATGTGCGAGTCCAACGGCCTGTTCCTCACTGTTGCTGAAGCCGGTAACTTTTTTACCCTGAACAATCGGATTGCCGTCGGGCCGCTTGGTATGTCGCAAAACTGCCGGCGCATGACAAACCGCCACAACGGGTTTGTCGGTGGCGACCATGGCTTCAATCAACGCAATTGAATCGACGTCATCTACCAGATCCCACAACGGTCCATGTCCGCCGGGATAGAACACGGCATCGAAGTCAGCGGCAGAAACTGTCGCGAGCTTGAGCGTATTCGCCAACAACCCCTGTGCAGCAGAATCGGCTTTGAAGCGACGGGTGGCTTCTGTTTGCGACGCGGCCTCTTCGCTTTTTGGGTCAATCGGCGGCTGTCCTCCGAGGGGCGAGGCCAACGTGATCGCGGCCCCGGCATCCTTCAGCACGTAATAGGGGCCAGCCAGCTCTTCGAGCCAGAAGCCAGTCTTGCCGCCGCTCTCTCCGAGTTTGTCATGTGAAGTCAGAACCATCAGCACGTTCATGTCGATTCCTATTGTGAGTTCTTGCGCTGGGACCAATGCACGGGCACCAAGCGGTTGTCATTCGAAAGTTGGGAGTAACGCAGTCCTTGCCTGTGCCGCGAGGGTTGAGTGGAACACGCGCTCCTAACAATGCTCACTGCAGTGGTGCGCAATCAACCCGCCCACGAAAACTTCAAATTCGGGCCACCACCATATCTCAGTGCCAAAATATCTCAGCGCCCAAAGCGAGTGGATCTGTGCGTACTCGTCGCCGCCTTGCGCAGAACTGCAAACGATCTCGCGGAAGGTGAGACGGGACTTCATTGGTGGTGCCTGATTGCAACCACCCGAGAAGGTTACTCGCCACTCAGAGTCGAGTCGGTGCGATGCACCACAGTGCTCAGGCGGAGTAATCAGGCGGCCCGGCGCCTTACCGCGGCGCGTTGACTCGGCGCACAAGCATGCATAGCATTCGGCCAGCTTGGCGACAGGCCGCTTCCCAGGTTCATCATTCCCGGTTTCATCAGGCGACGGTGCATGAGTCTGTCGACGTCCTGTGCAATCAACAATACTCTGCTCAATCATGCGCCGACTTTGGGCTCGACATTGACCGGCGCCTAAGTGGTCAGCCGCACAGATTCCCCGACTTCTGCCTGTCACGCTCCTGCCGCAAGTACATACTTGCCGCAAGGAAATGCACACCACCGTCAAAGTGATGTGCGCTAAAGGTGATGTGCGCTGAACGCAGTACCCACAAGCTCAACCAGACTCGAACCACAGCAACCTGGTTGGCTCTTTATCGAACAGGAGAAGCAACATGTCATTCGCGATCTACATTATCGGCGTCGCTATTTTCATCGGCGGCCTCATCTACGGCGCAGTGCTGATGAACGTGCCTCAACAGTGGATCGCGGTAGGCGCCATTGTGCTGCTCGGGCTATCTGTTCTGATGGGCGTCAATGCCACCCGCCAAAAGGACCCTGCTGCTTGAGATGCCGGTCGGTTGGGTTGTGTTGAATGCGCTTGCACTGAGCCAAGCCATCGTGGCCTGGCCGAAGTGGGTCTACCGCACGCCCGTCAGCAGTCGACGCAGTTCGTTCTTGACCACGTCGTAGCATTCGCACGTGCGAATCTCGAGTGCGGATCGATCAAGCACCGCGATGTGGCCACGCCGATAACGAATGCAACCCGCCTGTTGCAGGTGCCCTGCGGCTTCGGTAATGCTCTCTCGCCGCACACCGAGCATGCTGGCGACCAATTCCTGGGTCATGACCAACTCGCGGTCCGGTACTCGATCAACAGTCAGAAGCAACAAGCGACAAAGCTGCTGCTCGATCGAGTGATGTCGATAGCAAGCGGCGGTCTGCGCCATTTGGGTGATGAGAGCCTGGGTGTAGCGCAGCAGCAAGCGCTGCATCACACCGGCCTGTTCGAACCGCTGCTTCAGCTGGCGGCGCCCCATGCGATAGGCATGACCAGCAGTCTGCACTACGGCCGAGCTGGGCGTGGTGTCGCCACCCATGAACAACGAAATACCGACTATGCCTTCATTGCCCACCCCCGCAGTTTCGGCCGATGCACCAGACTCGGTGACATAGTGCAGAGAGACGATGGCTGTGGTCGGGAAATAGGCATGCTGCAACTGCGTGCCGGGTTCGTATAGCAGGTCGCCCAGCGCCATCGGAACCAATTCCAAGTGTTCGACCAATGGCTCGAAGTCCGCTTCGGGCAAGGCGGCGAGCAGGTGATTTTGCTTCGGACTGTGGAGCAATGACATCGTTAACCGCCGCGATCGAAAGATCTAGTTCTTTGCGGTGGTTTCCACACCAATGCCGCGATAGCCAATGAAGTGGCATGCCTGATTGAACATAGGCTCTCCGCTCACCCGAAACTGTTGCCGCGTACCATCCGGATTGTCACGACTGAAGGCGAAATCCAGGAACGGTTGGCGCGCTGAAATGATTGATTGCAGCTGCGTGCGTTCGTCTTGATTCCAACCGGACGCATCATCGCTGCTGCCGCCACCCAATGCATCGACCCGAATTCCAAGCATCTCCAGAACCGGACCGGAGACTCTGGTGAAATCACCGTTTTCATCCTGCTCCCAATACCAGTCGGAGGCCAACTCGGTCAGGCTTCGAAAACGCGCTTCACTCTCGCGCAACTCGGCGGTGCGTTCCTGTACTTTCTGTTCCAGCACGCTGTTGAACTCTTGCAGCCGTTTGTACAACAGCCGCACCTCCAGCATGTTGCGGATGCGCGTCTTGACTTCAACCAGGTCAAACGGCTTGCTGATGAAATCCTTGGCGCCGGCCTGCAGCGCACGCAGCTTGTGGCCGGGTTGGGCAGTGAGCACGATCACTGGAAGATAGCTGTCGGCCTCGTTGGTTTTTAGCCCTTCCATCACCTGGAAACCATCCATATTCGGCATCTGCAGGTCGAGTAGAATGAGGTCATAGCGATTCTGTCGGTGCAGCCCACACACCGCCAGAGCATTTATTGTCGTCGACACGCAGGTATAGCCAGCCTCAGTCAACAATTGCTCGAGCAACGTGACATTGGACTCCTGATCATCAACGATCAAGATCTTGGCACTTTGAATGTCTGAATCGCTGATTATCATGAGCCAGATTCGCCAACGATGGTCGTGGATCTCATCTTCGCATGATTCAAGGCAAGGTCCAACGTATCCATGAATTCGGTCACCTTGATCGGCTTGGTCAAATAGCGGAAAAACCCTGCCTGCAAGCCCTTCTCGATATCGCGCGGCATCGCATTGGCGCTGACCGCAATGATCGGAATTTTTGCTGTCATTGGGTCCTGGGAGAGGATGTTCATCGCCCTGATACCACTGATTCCGGGCAGGTTGATATCCATCAAGATCACGTCCGGTTGTGAGGCGCGTGCGATCTCGATGCCCCGGGTACCGTCGCGCGCGCTCAGCAGACGCAGGTCGGGGCGACGCGCAATCAGATCCTCGACCAGCATCATGTTGGCCGCATTGTCTTCGACATAAAGCACAGTGCGACACTGCGCGTCCGTTAGCACACCAGGTTGGGGCAGCGTTTTGAGCTCAGCCGCACTGCCGTCAAGTTGGGGTGCATCGGTCAGATTGAGTTCCACCCAAAACGTGCTGCCCTTGCCGACCGTACTTTCCACACCGATGACGCCGCCCATCAATTCGATCAGTCGCTTGCAAACCACCAGTCCGATGCCAGTGCCTTCCTCTGCGTTCGCTTCCTGGCCGAGACGATTGAACGGTTGAAACAGCTGCGTCAGCTTCCCCGGCGCCAGCCCTTCGCCGGTATCTTCAACACCGATGCGAATGCACCCTGTTGACTTCTTGACGTAGTCCACAACGACCGATCCGTTCACCTTGTTGTATTTGATGGCATTCGACAACAAGTTGATCAGCACCTGCTTCACTCGCGTCCGATCCGCTTTGACAAAAATGTTTTTGTCAAACTGCGGAAAAGTCAGGGTGACGCCGCGCTTCTTAGCTTGTGGCTCGACCATGGCCTGGCACTCGTGCATGACTCTGTCGAGCGACATCGGTTCCAGCGACAGCGACAATTTGCCGGACTCGATCAGCGCCAGATCCAGAATCTCATTGATCAGATCCAGTAAGTACCAACCGGCTTGAAGAATCTGGTCGACACTGCGCTTTTGGGACGGCGTCGGGCTGGGCGAGCCAGACTCGATAAGTTGGGCAAAACCGAGAATCGCACTGAGCGGAGTGCGCAGCTCGTGACTCATGCTGGACAGAAAATCCGACTTGGCTAGATTGGCTTTTTCCGCGATCGCCATGGCGTCGGTCAACTCCGCTTCAACTCGCTTGCGCACCGAGTTGTCAGCACCGATCAACAGATAGCCAATAATGTCGCCATAGTCATCGCGCAGGGCAGTGATCGACACGACCGCCGGGAAGCGGCTGCCGTCCTTGCAGATGTAGGTCAACTCGTAGGTATCTTCGATGCCGCGTGAGGCCTTGAATGCCAATGCCTCGAAACCCGGCGTAATCTGCGTTCCCAGCTCCATGCTCAGCGCCTGCGCGCGCATCATCACCTCCTGCGGATCGTGAATGTCGCTGGGGTTGATCTTGTTGACAACATCTGCGGCAAGATAGCCCAGCATGCGCTCGGCACCGACATTGAACAGCTGGATGATGCCCTTTTCGTCGGTGGCGATGATCGAGAAATTGGCGCTGGTGAGAATTGCGTTTTGCAACGCCCCGGTTTTGAGCAGGGCTTCCTGTCGTCGCACTTCGCTCATGCCATCTGCCTTGCCAGGTTCATCGGCAAGGGCGAAAATGTTGTCTGCAATGGGCATTCGGTTTCCGGAAAGAGGCTCAGCGAGCAGGAATTTCAGCGATAAAATCCCGAGGGTATCGGGCTGAAACAGACGGTGGCGCTGGCGGACCGGCGGGGATCAATATTTAGCGAGCGACGACACCTTGCGACAGACGCGCTGACACAATCGCACTCGCCATCTTTGATGTTCAATTGCTGATCGATAACCGTCTGTGCGGTGGCGCGCTTAAGCGCCGCAGGTGCACTGCCGGCTTGCGGCAGCGTAGCCCGTCGAACCATTGCTTTGAGTCCCCGCAACACTCTTGGAAACACGCCTGGAAGCAGGCTAAAAAGCGCGCAGCGAGTGACTCGAATTGCCTCTGAACCGACGCGGAGATAATCGCGAGCGGCACGCTGACGGCTGTGCGCCCTATGTACGCTTGCGCACCGACGCAGTGGATGAGCGTGGTCAATCTGCAAAACCCGAACCACGGCCACCCCGATGACTACCAGAACCAAGCTGACCGACGTCACAACGCTGCGTGCGCAGGCGCGAAAGCACATTGAACAGGGCGCCGTGACCGCAGGGTATTCCGCGGACCGCAACGAAGTGCTGAAGCAGCTCAATGCGGCACTTGCGACCGAAATGGTTTGCGTATTGCGTTATCGACGTCATCATTTCATGGCGCGCGGCATTCACGCCAAGAGCATCGCGGACGAGTTCCTGGCCCACTCCAATGAAGAACAAGGGCATGCCGATCAAATAGCCGGGCGCATCGTTCAACTGGGCGGCGAACCGGACTTCGCTCCGGATGGGCTCTCCGCCCGCAGTCATGCCGAATACGTGGCTGGAACTACTTTGGTCGACATGATCAAGGAAGACCTGGTAGCGGAACGTATCGCCATTGACAGCTATCGCGAATTCATCCAGTACCTCGGTGATCAGGATCCGACAACCAGCCAAATGCTGAAGCAAATCCTCGCGGTGGAAGAACAGCACGCCGATGAATTGGCTGACCTGCTTGAGGGTCTACCGGCGAAGGTGTGAGGTGCTGGTCCACTAGTGTGGTGTTGCACCCTATGCGAAACATGAAACCGCTTCCTCTACCCTTGGCTTCGTTGCGAATCTTGCCAAGGCCGCCAGCCTTGGCGGCAATTCGCGCCTCGCCACGGGGCCGAACCCATCCATTTTATTTGTGCCGCATAGTGTGCAACACCACACTAGCGCACTCTCAAAGCGTCCGACCACAGGTCGGACCGACCAAATGCAGTTGTGGGTCCGCGCTATGCGCGGACGCCTGCACAGGACACTTCAGGCGCCCAGAAACTCTCCAAACACGTGCAGGGAGTCAACCCGATCGCATAATGTCTTGAGCGCAACCACAATGGGCACGGCAAGCAGCGCGCCGGGAATTCCCCACATCCACACCCAGAACAAAACGGACAGTACAATCACCACAGGATTGAGGCTCAGACGGCGCCCGACAATCAACGGCGTGAGTATGTAGCCCTCAGCGGCCGTCAGCAGGCAAAAAGCACCGGGCACCAGCAGACCTTGCCACAGATCGTCGAAAGTCAGCAGTCCGACGATGGTCAGCACACTGATGCTGATGATATCGCCCAGGTACGGAACAAAATTGAGTACGCCGACCATGACGCCCCAAAGGATTGGGTTGGGCACACCGAGCAGATACAAGGCCAAGGCAACCGCGCTGCCCAAGCCGACATTGATCATGGCCACCGTCAGAAGATAGGTCGACACCGCGGCCTCGACCTGATGCGCAATGTCAACCGCGCGCTTCTTGTCCGAAAATCGCGACATGGCGGCGATGGTCTTGCGCAAAAACAAGTCGCCGCAGGCCAGAAGAAAATACAGCAGCACCAGTGTGCTGATCGCGGTAATGGCAAACTCTTTAACCGCGCCGAACACCGTACCGACCAGCGCTGGCTCTTTCACCACCACTTCCTGGATTTTTTTCTGATTGGCAACGCCCGTGGTCATCTGCTCGGTCAGATCCTGAACCTTCTCAGTCGCCTCAGCCACTTCATGAACCGAGCCGCTGATCCGGCGCACCTTGGCTTCTATTTCACGCAGGCTCTGTGGCGCCCTGGCAAGCCAGGTGCCAGCAGGCTCCGCCAGATACGACACGCTGCCGAGAAAAGCAGCGAGCAGCGCCAACACCACTATGCCGGCGCCGAGCGGCACCGGTATGCGCAGTCGCTTCATGCCGCGAACCGCAGGCAAGAACACCAGACTGAGAATGGACGCAATCACAACCGGCAGCACCAGATCGCGCGCCAAATGCAGCACCGTCAGCACGGCCAGCAGCAAGAGCCCAGTCACCGCCCATGAGTTTGTCCGCGGATCCTCGACGGCCTTTGCGAGTCGCTCAACGTCGTGACGTGGCTCCGAATTGGAGGACTGTGATTCCTCGCTCAAGCGAATGCTCCGGTGTGTGATGTTTCAAGCGTGTGAGGTTTCAAAATCAGCCCGCGCATCCGTCGACGACGGCTACTTTCTGCCCGAGGCGGAACGCACGATCTTGGCGAGCGCCAACGCCGTGCTCATTACTTTGAAAACGCGCGCACCGAGAAATTGGGCCGCGAGCAGGCCACCCAAGCGTGCTGCGAGCTCGGGCCGCTGGGTCAGGAAGCGCATGGTCATGCTGCGTGGATAGGCACTGTTGACTGCAGGTTTTGGGCCCAACTGATAGGCGATCAACTGCCGCTGTTCCAACATGCGCTGGCGCAGTGCCTGGCGTGCTTCGACTGGCTCCAAAACCTTTAAAGATTTCATAGCTTGCTCTTGAGCAAGGCGATGTCGGCAGCGATCTCTTCGCGCGTCGCAGCAAATGCCTGGCCGCTGCGCTCAGAGAGTGTCTGCAGGTAATGCCAGGCAATGCCCAGACCGATGGCGTACACAACAATCACCGCCAGCACCGCTGCAACGCGATACACCGTGTCCCAGCTGAGCGCCAACACCAGAGCGCCACCAAACACCATAACGCACAATAAACAGGCGAAGCCCAGTAGCCCCGCCACAAACATCTTGGACAGTCGGGTTTTTTCCTGGGCCCACTCGACCCGAGCCAGTTGTCCATGCAACGCTGCCTGAGCCAACAGTGCCGATCCCGCTGAACGCAGTATGCGAATCACGTTCAGCGGGTTGATCCCGGAGGCACCCGAAGCTGGGAGAGACGTCGCCTCAAATGAGGGTTTTGATAAGCGCTGCGGTTCCACGCGAGACCTCCGGATCATGCCAGCAAGGGTAAAGCTTCAGCTGCGACGGGCAAGCACGAAGCCGAGCAGGAAAGCCACAGCCGCGCCGGCTCCGATCGCCTTCCACGGCTGCTCGTGCACGTATTCATTGGTAGCAGCGGCGGACTTACGAGCGCGTTTGGCCACGGCACCACCCATCTCTTCCAATGATGCTTTTGCGGCGGTGACGCGCGCGCCGAGTTTCGCCTTCGCCTTGCCCAGCTCATCGGCGGTCAACGTGGTCGTGTCCCTGATCAAGTCTTCAACATCGACGAGAAGATTCTGAAACTCTTCCGATACGCCCGCGCGGGCCTCTTCTGCAATAGATCCCAACGTTTTCGAGTTGCTTTGCATGGTGAAATTCCTTTGAGTGTGGGTTGAAGAGCGCGCTGACCGAATAGCGAGAGTTTTGATAAACCGGCCTGCGTTTGGATCAGGGCTCGCTTGGAGCGACGCTGAGCATGAACTTCGGCAGCGACTCAGTCTGTGCGACAGCGAACGCAACTCGAACTTTTTTCGCGGCGACAGTTGCCCGAATCAACACGAATGCGTCCGGACCTACGACGGGCAAGGGCATGGAATCCATGTGCGCCAACGCACCGACGTTGCCGCTGCCTCCGGCGATCATCATTCAACGCTCAGCCGAAACTAAAGCAGCTAAGGAACCTCTAAACAAGTCCGGAGCCGCGATAGCCCCTGAGTCAGCGGGCGAAAAACCGCAGTTTTTTTGGGGTTTGGCAAGCAATAAGCAGTGCGGCGAAGACGAAGTGGTGACTTATTCAGACCTTCCCTAAGAATGGGTGGGCAGGTAGCGACGGTGTAAGTGATTCTCCGAGCCACCGCAATAACCAGTAGCTCCAGTAACCAGCGCTCGCAATAACCAGCAAAGGAGGACGTTCAAATGATCCAAACAATCCAGGTAACCGAAATCAGACAATCGCGCGGCTCTTGGTTGCGTTTAGCAGCCGTAGCTGCGGTGTTCCTCATGTTCGCCGCCTGCGCATCAACGCCAGAGGCACCCGATCGCGAGTTGCAGGCAGCCGAAATGGCCATCACCAATGCCGAGCAGGCACGCGTTGCCGATTACGCTTCGCCAGAACTGAGTGACGCCCGCGAAAATCTGAGCGCCGCCCGGCGTGCGGTACAGCAAGAGGAAATGGTGCTGGCCAAGCGACTGGCCCAACAATCACGGGTCAACGCCGAGCTCGCTCTGGCTAAAGCCGAAGCGCTCAAAGCCGAGGCAATCAATGACGAGATGCAGAAGAGCACCGATGCCCTGAAACAGGAAATGCAGCGCAATTCTGGGGATGACCAATGAACAACTTTCATGTGCTTAAGCCGCTGTATGCCGCGGTCGTTGCAGCACTGCTCACCGTGGCGTGCTCAAGCGGCCCGATCAGACCGGAAGGCGCAATCAGCGCGCGCAATCGGTTGACGCAACTGCAATCCGACCCGCAGCTCGCCAGTCGTGCGCCTACCGCGATTGAAGATGCGGAGCTCGCCGTACGCGCGGCCGAGGAACCAACGCGGGATAAGGCGCAGGCCAACCACCTCGTGCTGATCGCCAACCGCAAGGTGGATACAGCCTGGGCGCGAGCGCAGGCCCGTTTGCTGGAAGACCAGCGCAAGACTTTGAGCGAGCAGCGCGAAGCAGCGCGACTTGAAGCACGAACGCGCGAGGCCGACCTCGCCCGTCGCGATGCAAACTCCGCGCGATCGGATGCCCAAATGGCGCGCAGCGCAGCAGATAACGCGCGCTCCGACGCTGACGCAGCCCGGCAGCAGGCAAGTTTGGCGCGAACCGACGCAGACATGGCACATAGCCAGGCGAATGTCGCACGCGTTGATGCAGAAGAGGCCAAGCAGAAGGCGGAATTCTCCAGCATCGACGCAGACATTGCACGAAACCAAGCAGATGCTGCGCGCAGCGACACCGCTTCGGCGAAGCAACTCGCGGACGCAGCAAGCGCAGACGCCAATCGGGCACGGCAGCAGACCGACGCCGCACGTGCAGACGCGGCGGCTGCAAAGCAGCAGGCGGAAGACCTGCGACAACAGGTCGCCGCGCTCAACGCAAGAGAGACTGACCGAGGTTTGGTCGTGACGCTGGGTGACGTGCTGTTCGAGACCGGACGGTCCGAACTTAAAGGAGGCAGCGCAAACAACCTGGCCAGGTTGGCAGCGTTTCTCAATCGATACGAAGATCGTACCGTGGCCATTGAGGGCCACACCGACAACGTTGGCAGCGATGACTCGAATTTGGGCCTGTCGCAACGTCGTGCCGATTCCGTCAAGACATTTTTGGTGGGGCAAGGCGTGGGCATGAATCGACTGTCAGCATCCGGAATGGGCGAAGGCAACCCGGTAGCCGGTAACGAGTCAGTCACCGGTCGCCAGCAAAACCGACGCGTCGAAGTGATCATCTCCAACACGGGACTCTCGTCGAGGTAAGTCTTGTTAGAGGCAAGTCTTTGCCCGCGGCATGCCGCGAACAACGTCCCCGGCCGATCGAATCCCGCGCAGCGCGAGCTGAGCGGGATTTTTTATCATGCAGCAGTTCGCAGAATGTGGTGAGCAAAGCGAACCGCATCAATCCCAACCGATGAGATACGGTTCGCTTTGCTCACCACATCCTATGGGCTCACCACTTCCTGCGCGCTTTGCTCAGTGCTCAGGCAACCAACACTGCCGATACGTCACGTCTCGCCGCGAATCGCTGCGAGTAGTCCTTGACCACCGCGGCATAACACTCACAGGACGCAGCTTCCAGTCCACTACGGGAAAGTATATTGATCTCACCGCGAGAATACCGAATCAACTTTCTGCGTTGCAGCGCCCCTGCGGCGATGGTGACCGCGCTGCGCTGTACGCCGAGCATGTCGGCGAGATATTGATGGGTGAGGTGAAAATGATTGGCATGCGCGCGGTCATGCGTCATTAGCAGCCAGCGGGCCAGGCGCGCCTCAATCTCATGGAAGCGCGAACAGACGGTGGTTTGCGACAACTGTGCCATTGATACGTACAAGTAACGATTGAGCGTGCGCGTCAACACCGGACTGTCGCACAACTCCTGCTGAAACTGGGTTGCAGATATTTGCCATGCAGTGCCAGAGCCCTGAACCACCGCGCGCAATGGTGCTGCGTTCACGCCAAGCACCAGAGTGACGCCCAGCATTCCCTCGTCGCCGATCAAACCCAGTTCCAGCGGCGGATGGCTGCGCACTGCTGCCACCAAAGAGATGAATCCGGTCAGCGGAAAGTAGACGTCCTGATAGGGTTGATCCGACTCGCACAAAACCGAACCGAAAACCAAGTCCACTGGTGCACACTGCGCAAGTAACCGGTCGCGCTCTTTACGCGGCAACTCTGCGAGCAAACGGTTGACCACGGGCACCGGTAATGCGGCTGACATGCGATCGTCCTGCAGCATCGAAAAAGCCAGGGAATGGCACGGGAACACTGCTGGGGCAATCCCGTTGAGGCAGTTTGCGTGATGGCGATGCGAGGTTCTGTTCGGTAGGCCACAGTGGAGCAATCCCTGTAACCATCGCGCGCGGCGGCAGCCTACTCTTCGATTGCAGTCTCACTTGGAGTGCTCTGTGCGCTCACCCTGCATCAATCGATCGGTTTCCTTCTTGACCACAGCGTAGCACTCGCAACACAGTTGCTCGAGCTTGGGTCGGTCAAGCACCTGGATGTGCCCGCGGTTGTAATGGATCGCGCCAAGTTTCTGTAATTTTCCGGCGGCATCGGTAACACCCTCGCGGCGCACGCCGAGCATGTTGGCGATCAACTCCTGGGTCATGGTCAATTGATCGCTGGGCAATCGATCCAGAGAAAGCAGCAACCAACGGCAAAGCTGTTGCTCAATCGTGTGGTGCCGATTGCACACTGCGGTCTGCGCCATCTGCGTGATCAATGATTGCGTATAGCGCAACATCAGCATCAGCAACTCGCCGTGGCGATTGAACTCATCCTTGAGCCGCTGGCCGAGCAATCGATAGGCATTGCCAGCACTCTGCACCAGCGCCCGACTGGGTGTGCTTTCGCCGCCCATGAACAACGAGATGCCAACAAGGCCTTCGTTGCCTACCACTGCGATCTCGGCTGAAGCGCCGCTTTCCATCACGTACAGCAGCGATACGATCGAGTCAGTCGGAAAATAGACGTGGCGCATGGTGTCGCCGGACTCGTATAAAACCTTGCCCAGCGGCAGTGACACCAGCTCGAGATGCGCGAACACACGGTTTTGAACATCGGCATGCACGGCGGCCAGCAAATGGTTTTGCTGAGGCGAGGACGTTTCGGACACGGCAGACTCCGTTCGACGAGAGCGACCAGAATGCGCTCCATGTGCAGAGCCTATCCAGATGGGGCCGGCAATGTGTAAGCCATCGCAAATATAACGCGTCGCGCATCAATAGTGTGATCGGATTGCGCCGGGTTTTATCCCGTCTGCTCGGCGCCCAAAGGGGCGCGTAGTCGGACTACGCAATGCTTTGGGCAACAACGGCAGGCGAGTTAAAAGACCAGCAAGAGTGTCACGTTCAAGATAGGCGCATTATTTCTGAGCGACGCCTTAGGTGCATGTTCTTGCTCACCTCAGACCCGGCAACCGTGCAAACGACGGGCGGACATCGGTCTGTCCATCAACGCGATATTCGTCCGGACGAGACTCCCGATGAAACACGGCCAGCTGCGCGATAGGCGTCGAAACGCGCTAGTGCGGGTTTCAACCGCCCTGAACGAAAGTGCCTACAAGGGCCTACATCGTGTAGCGACGAAAGCCCACCACACCGAACAGGATCAAGACTCCGGCCAGCATCAGCATCGACCACTGCGACAAAGTCGGAATGCCAGTGCTGCCGCCCTGTGGCCCGCCGCCGATGCTACACACAGAAATACCGTTGCCATCCAACGTCACAGCGCCATTGCGCGCCAAAACGCGCCCGTCGACGTTGGCACCGGTGTTCAGGGTGATGCTCGAAAGCGCGACGATGCTGCCCTTGAAGTCGGTGGTTGTACCCAGCGTCGCGGACGAGCCGACCTGCCAGAACACATTGCAGTCCTGGCCACTATTAATAACGTTGACTGCAGAATTGCTGGCGGTGGTGAGCGTCGATCCCATCTGAAAGATAAACAGCGCGTTCGGGTTGCCCTGGGCGTCCAGGGTGAGCGTGCCGGTCAAGCCCATGGACGTCGCGGCGCAATAGACCCCGGGAAGCAGTGTCTGCCCACCCAGATCTGCGGAAATCGTAGTACCGCAAGAACGGCTGGCAAGGTCGTTGTAAGCCGTGGTGAGGTCATTTTGTGCCTGGAGTGAAGCCGCGTCTGCGAAGTGTGTCTGTCCAATTACCTGACCGGGCGGAAACCCGGTGACCGAGCTGGCATTGTTAGGCGAAATCCCGAGAAATCCATTGACGATGCTGGGGCCGGTATTGGTCACCGCAGACCCGGCCAGGACGCCGTATTGAGTCGCCGTGCCGAGCGACACGGCCTGTGCCCCAGCCGGCGATCCAAAACAGGCGAAGGAAGCAAAAGCCAGGGTGGCCAGCAACTCCGGAAAATTTCGACGCGACAGGGACGGTGACACGACGTTCGAAAAACGAGCGGTGGAATGCGACTGAGAGGTCATAATCTGGTCCTGGAGTAGAAATGCTGAAGAACGCGAACACAGTTGAAAGTCGCTGAAAATTTGGACCGGGTGAATTGCCCTGATTTTCTTAACCAACAATTTTCCCGTCGGTGCGGCGGCACACGCTACGCATAATCCGCCTAATCGAAAGGGTTATCAAGCCCAGCAGGCTTTTCTGCGTCGAAAGGCAGCGTTCGATTGTTCACCCAGCTCCGCACACTTTCAAGCACAACATGAGCAAGCTGCATCCGGCAGTTCAAGCAAAGCGAGCGCTTGATCATGCGAAGCGCGAGAGCTGTAAGTGCGGCACCGCACTGACGCGCCGATTGACGCTCCCTAGCATCGGTGCCGGATCGTTCATCACGATCTCGACGCAAGGGCACCGCATCCAGTCGCTTCGACTCGGTCTGCGGACATGAATGCGCGAAGCCTACGATTCAGGAGACCACCATGAACACGAATGCCAGAAAAATGCTCGTTCCGCTGTTGCTCGGCACCCTTGCCTTTGCATTGAGCGCATGCAACACCATGCGCGGCGTGGGCGAAGATACCGAAGCTGTGGGTGACAAGATCCAGGAAGAAGCCGACGAACACATCGACGACAAAGACAAGACTAACGACAGGCGCGCTTCCCGTTAATCCGGGTGCGACGATCCCATGACCACTCTGTGCCTGTGCGACTACGTGGAATCGAGCGAAGATCGTGAACGCCAACTGGCGACGATCGCGCTCTACCTGCCGCCGGACAATAGCCCGGCATGGATCGATTTTACCCGCCCGTTGGCAGCCCCGACCGACCAACCCCCGTTGCCGCGCGGCCCCTTGCCGCGTCCCGCACTGCACCTTCCCTACCAGGAGTAAGTTCCATGAAAAATACGCCGATTAAAAGCTTGGTTATCCCGTTTGCAGCCGCTGCCGCTTTGATGCTCGCAGGCTGCACCGAGTCACCGTCCGAAACCGCCAAGGATGTCTCCGAAGCACGTCAGGAAGCAGCGGAAGATTCCAATGAAGCGCGTGAAGACCGAAGCGAAGAAGTGGCCAAGGCCAACGAGGACGTTGCTGACGCCAAGCATGATGTTATGCACAGCGACGACGGCGAAATGAAGAAACTGACTGCGGCCGAGGCCGAAGCAATGACTGAGAAGGCCAAAGCCGACTTTGATGTTGCCACCACCGACGCGGAAGGCCGCCTCAACATCGCGACCGAAAAATGTGATGCGCTCAGCGGCGTCGACAAGGACGCGTGCGTCAGTACGGCCAATGCGACATTCGCTGCCGACAAAGCAGCCGCAACCGCCACGCGTGATGCAGCTCTGGTTCGCGCCGGGCACCACGACTAAGCGCCAGGACGTCGCAGAGCTCCACGTCCAACGGTTCACTGCCGGATCCGATATCGACTCTTTTCGAATTGACTTCAAGGCGACGGTGGCATGGATCAGTTGGGTGCTGAAATGCGCTTCCATGGTCATGGAAGCGCATTCATTTGTGCCAACACTTCAGTTCACAGCGCTCAGGTTCGCCTGAGCCGAACGTCAAACGTGCGAGGTCTGGTTTATGGAACCGAATACGATGATGCAAACCGCGGCGGCTTTGTTCGGTGCTGCGGCCTTGGGTGGACTATTGATGGCCGGCATGCGCTTCAGTGGCACGCCCCGACCACCCGTTTGGTTGGCCATGGGTCATGGCCTGATGGCGGCTGCTGGGTTGACCCTGCTCACCTATGCGGCTGTGACACTGGGCATTCCACCGATGGCTCAGCTAGCGCTGGCGCTCTTTATCCTGGCGGCGATTGGTGGCGCGGCGATGAATTTACTGTTCCACTGGAAACTGCTGCCGTTGCCGATTCCGCTGATGATTGGACACGCACTGATGGCGGTTACCGGCTTTGTTCTGCTATTGCTATCCACTAACTGGCAGCCCTACGTTCAGTGATTTCAGATGAAAATCGGCATGATTGGTCTGGGGCGCATGGGCGCGAGCATGGCGCAACGCCTGCTGCGTGGCGGGCATCCAGTGTTCGGTCTGGATCCCAAGCTCGCTGCGCGTAATCAGCTTGAGCAGCACGGTGGCGAATCAGCAGATACGCTGACCGCCCTGGTCTCCAAACTGCCAACGCCGCGCGTAATCTGGCTGATGGTTCCGGCCGGCGCGGTCACCGATGACACACTGACCAATCTGCTGCCCTTGCTGGCCAGCGGAGACACAGTGATCGATGGCGGCAACGCCAATTACAAAGACACGCAACGTCGCGCCAGGTCGTTTGCTGCCAGGCAAGTCCACTACATCGACTGCGGCACCAGTGGCGGCGTGTGGGGACTGGCCGAAGGTTACAGCTTGATGATCGGCGGCGACGTCTCAGCAATTGAACGATTGCGCCCGATTTTCGAGACATTGGCGCCGGCCTTGGACCGAGGTTGGGGCCGAGTCGGGCCGGTGGGTGCCGGCCACTACACCAAGATGATTCACAATGGCATCGAATATGGTCTGATGCAGGCCTATGCCGAAGGGTTCTCAATCCTGCAGCACAAGTCTGAGTTCGCTCTGGATCTGCATCAGGTCGCCGAGATCTGGCGCCACGGCAGCGTGGTTCGCTCCTGGCTACTGGATCTCACCGCCGCCGCGCTGAAGACCAATCCGACGCTTGCCGGTATTGCGCCTTTCGTCGACGACTCCGGTGAAGGCCGATGGACCGTTGCCGAGGCGATTGAGCTGAATGTTTCTGCGCCGGTGATCACACTGTCGCTGCTTGAGCGGCTGCGTTCGCGCGACGCTGACTCATACTCCGATAAATTACTGGCTGCGCTGCGCAATCAGTTCGGTGGGCACGTCACCAAGCCACAGTGACTTGGATCATGTAGGAGCGGGCCCGGCCGCGACACGCGTTGACTGACTCGAAACGAATCAATCCTGCGGAATGCGTGCGATGACGATTCTCGCCAACCGTTGGACCCATCGCACGTCGTCGACATGATTGGTTTTTCGCTCGGAACTCATTCCAGCAAATCGACAAGGTACGTCAACGCACAGACTGTTACCGCACACACGCGCAAAGTGCAGTTCGTTCAATCGGACGCCATCGATTCATGAAAGTCGTCGAGACATGTCTTTGGATTAGCGGAGCGCTACTGATCGCGTTGTTCTTCCTCGGCCAGAGCCGAGGTGAGGCGGCGCGCCAGGAGACCATCTCTGCATTCGTCGAGCAGAAGCAGCGGCTGCCAGTTGCGGCGCGATCACCGCAGATGCCCGTACCCGGCGCGACGCAGCTGGTGCACCCGGTTTCGCTTCGCGTCACGCCAGCTGCAGCGCCAGACGCTGCAATGGCACACGTGCCCGCGCCCGACACCGCCGCAATCGCCTTGCTGCGAATTCCGCGCATCGGAATGGTCGTACCCGTCGGCTCGGGCACAGGCGACTCCGTGTTGTTGCGCGGCGCGGGGCTGGTGGAGGGCGCGGCAGCGCCAGGCAGCGCCGGCAACGTGGCAATTGCGGCCCATCGCGACACGTTCTTTCGCGGCCTGAAGGATCTCGTGATCGGAGATTTGATTGAACTGGAAACACTGGATCGGACCGACACATACCGTGTCTCCACGTTGTCGGTGGTGGAACCCACCGATGTCTATGTGCTCGCCCAAACCGGTGAGGCAGTGCTCACGCTCGTGACTTGTTACCCGTTTTATTTCGTCGGCAATGCACCCCAGCGCTTCATCGTGCGGGCCATGGCAACTGACGTCCCTTCGCAACCCCCAAGGAGATAGAAATGAAAATCTTGAACGCCACTCGTTTCACGCTCACCCTGCTCGGCCTCGCCGTCGCGGGCGCCGTAGCAGCGCAGCAACCGCCTACCGATTTTCCGGTCGAGCGCACAGCACCAGCAACTTGCGACGACTTCCGCTGGAACGCCGACATGACGCGCGAACACCCGCGCGTGGTTGATGCGTGTCAGGAAGCGGTCGACGCCGAGGGATCCGTCTGGGCGCGCTTGTCGGCCCGGTTTGTCAAGGTCGATTCAGACGGAATGGTGATCTTCACCATTCGTGACAAGCGCGACCGCGTAATCGAGGAAGTGATGCTCGAACCGGCACCGGGGCAAGTCGCCTACATCAACGACCGGGCCACCGAGTTTGACAAGCTGACCGCCACCGACGACATCAATCTGTACGTACCTGAAGGTGAGTACGGATATGCAACGCAACCCGCCCCAAAACAACGGTTCACCCGCTTGGCGCCCATGACCTCATCGCCGCCGCCGGCCGACGATCAGCCAATGGACGAGCCCGCCACACAATACGTTGCGTCCGCAGATGATCGACCGCTGCCCTCGCGACTTCCGGGAACGGCTGGGCTGATGCCGTGGGCGGCTTTCGGTGGCGGAATACTGCTGTTTGTCGCACTTACTGTAAGCCTTCGCCGCAAGCTGTAATTAAAATCACCGAAGTAGAATGAAAAAGGCCGCAGTCGAATTCTCATTGCATCGAGAATTGGCTGCGGCCTTTATCGCTTGCAGAGCAGCGACGCCGTCTTTGTGCGGCGCGCTCGACAAGGCCGCCCGCAGCAATACTGCAGCTGGTAGGGCGTCGCGCAGAAATAATGTGGTCGGATTGCGCCGGATTTTATCCCGCCTGCTCGGCGCCGAAAGGGACGCGTAGTCGGACTACGCAATCCTTCGGGCAACAACGCTGGCGGCTTAAAAGAACAGCAAGAGTGTCACGTTCAAAACAGGCACATTATTTCTGCGCGACGCCCAAGGACCCGGCGAACAAACCAACCCTGGCAGACGTCAAGGCTGTGTTGCCTGATGACGCAATCAAGCTGCCCATAGCTCATGCGGTAATGACTTTCACCGGCGACACCTTCGCTTCGGATTGTGCGGCGCAAAGACAGGCGCCGAAAATGAAAATGCAACCGAAGACGTAGATCCACAGCAGCATTGCCATGATCCCGCCGAAGGTTCCATAGACCGCGTTCAACGAAACGAAATAGGTGAGATACAGCACGAACAGCGTCTCGGAGACCTGCAGAAGCACAGTGGCCACGAGGGCGGCGACCCAGACTTCGGAAAACCGCGTCCTTCGACGCGGAGCCAGCCGATAAAACAGGCTCAGGCCAACGAAGACCACCAACATCGGGATGAGGAAGCGCCAGAGGGTGTGCACCCAGGAACGAAACTCACGCGACGGTATCAGCCACTCCTTCGCCATGTTCACCAAGACCGGCGTTGCAATGCTGCACAACACGATGCCGGCGATGATCGCCAGAAAGGCCAGACTCTTTAGCGGCAGACGCCACCAGTTGTGTGCATCCATGCCCCAGGCCCGGTTGGTGGCGCGAATCAATGTCGAGAAGAAACGCATTGAAGCCCAAGCCAGCATGAGAAATGCAACTGCACTCGCCTGGCCGCGTACTTTGACGACGCTGCCGACGGTATCAAAAATGAACTTGTGTTCGTCTTGACCAATCGGAATATAGGCTTCTATGTAGGCGATGATTTCCGTTCCGGCGCGGTCACGGTCGACAAAAATCGAGGCGATGGTGACGAAAAAAATGATCAACGGGAAAAGCGAAAAGAATGCATAGTGCGCGAACGCCCCCGCCCACTCCTCGCCGTCGATCTGTATGAACTTGTTCACAGCAGCGCCGAGCGTGGACCACACGCTTCGCGACTTCAGTTCGAGTTGGCTGGAGATGCTCATCGGGCTCGGTCCTTATTCTGCGGCTGTTGCCAGGCACGACTTTTACCACTTTTACAACAAGCAGCGGTGTTGCTCCCGGCGTCAGCAGCGTGAGTCAATCGACCATTACGAGCGATTGAGAAGACGGTTGTGGAAAACGCTGTGGTGACTCGAGGATGGCAAGGCCCGCAGGTCTCAACGGCTCGACTACGCCGCCGTTCGCACTTGCGATCCGTGGCGACCAGCGCTGGCGGCGCGACGCCAATTTCGCGGTCAGAGATCATGGATCACCGCTGGAGGAAACGCCGCACGCAACGCATTAAGTACCGCCAGCACATCGATGATTTCCTGCGCAATAGCACCTCCGACGGGACTGAGGTATCCACCGGCTGCGAAGCCCATGCCAATAATGCTCAAAGCCATACCGCCGGCCGCGCTCTGCAATGCAATAACGCGCATGCGACGACTGATATGCATGAACTCGTCGACCTTTTGCAAGGAGTTGTCCATGATCACGACGCCCGCAGCTTCCGTCGTTACGTCGCTGTGCTGTCCAATTGCCATGCCGACCGTTGCCGCCATCATCGCCGGCGCGTCATTTATGCCGTCCCCGACGTACAGCGTTTTGGCAAGAGCTGTTTCAGCACGGACGATGGCGAGCTTTTGTTCTGGGCTCTGCTCCGCGTAGATCTCGGTTATACCCACCTGCTCGGCCAGATAGCGCACCTCCGACTCGCGATCTCCGGAGACGATCATTACCGTTCGGAATTGGTGTTTGGGTCCCAGATGATTGACAAACGAGTGACTGTCGGCGCGTGGCGCATCGCGAAATCTCAGCGTTGCCGCGTAGCGTTGGTCGATGACCACCATGCACTCGAGCCCACCCATTATGGGCGGCAACTGTTCGGCAACAGCAAGCTTTTGCCCCACCAGTTGGATGCGGCTGCTGATCCGCACTTGATGGCCCGAAACGGTCCCGCGCAATCCGTGGCCAGGTTGCTCGTCTACGTCGGTGGCCTCCGGAAGCGGCAGCCCGGCCTCGCCCGCCGCTACCAGTATGGCGCGCGCCAGCGGATGCTTGGAGTAGCGCTCCAGACTCGCCGCCAAAGTCAGCACATCAGATGAAACGAAACCCGGAGCAGTGAGTTGTTCGGTAAGCGTCGGGGCGCCATAAGTAAGCGTTCCGGTCTTGTCAAAAATTGCGGTACGACACTCAGCGATCTGCTCGAGTACGACCGGACTCTTGACGATGATCGCGCGACGCGCGCACAGGGAAATCGAGCCGATGATCGCGACCGGGATAGCGATGATGAGAGGACACGGCGTCGCAATGACCAGCACTGCCAGGAAACGAATGGACTCCCCACTGATCATCCAGGCGAGCAGCGCGACCACCAGTGCCACCGGCGTGTAGATCGCACCCAAACGATCGCCCAAACGCCGCAGATGCGGTCGCGTGGCTTCCGACTCGCGCATGACTTCCATGATTCTTGAATAGCGCGAGTCGGCAGCGAGTTGGGTTGCGCAGATGGTCAGCGCTGATGCTCCGTTGATCGCGCCCGAAAGCACCGTCGAGCCAGAGGTTTTGGTGATCCGGAACGGCTCGCCGGTTAGATAGGACTCGTCCATCACACCGTGTCCCTCGATCACCACACCGTCGACCGGGCAAATGTCATGCGGATAGATCACCAGCGTGTCGCCCACAGCGACTTCGTGCAGTGCGACATCCACGATTTCGGATTCATGCTTGCGATGCGCGGTCGATGGCATGCGCTTGGCCAGTGCGGCCAGCACCGATGAGGCACTGCGCAACGCGTAACGTTCCAACGCATCACCTCCAGAGAGCATCAGAACGATGATCGATCCGGCCAGATACTCGCCCAGCACAACCGAGGTGATGATGGCAATGCCGCCAAGCAGATCAGCACCAAATTCCCGCTGCAGCAGCTTGCCGATCAGATCAAAGAGCAGCAACAGGCCCCCGACCGCGAGCGCAATCAGCAAGGGAATCCGGTCAACATCCGTGCCGCTGTGAACACCGAAACGCAACAACAGGTGCACGCTGATCGCTACAAGCGAAAACGCCGCGATCAGCGTGGTCCTGCGCTGCCAAATACTGCTCAGCAAACTCGGCGGCAGATCTTGCGCTGGCGGTTGACGCGGTCGCGACTTGGCGTGCCGCTCCATGCCATCTGGTTGTGCAGGCGGCGTGCGCTGCGTCATGGCCGCTGTGCCGCTATCCGCTCCGCCTCCTCGGCCTTGGTTCGGCTGGACCATATTTCCAGCAGCACTGTGGTGACCGTGAGCGTTACCGGACCCAGAATGAGGCCGGCCGTGCCGAACAGGATCAGTCCGCCGACCACAGACAGGAAGGCCAGCACTGTGTGCAACTTGAGCCGATTACCAACCAGTACCGGACGCAACAGGTTGTCGATGGTGCCGACGACGAGCATGCCCCACAGCGTAAGAATGAGCGCCTTTCCCCAACTGCCCTCCAAGGCCAGGAAAAGCGCAGCAGGAATCCAGACAACGAAGGCACCGATCATCGGCACTACTGCCAGCAAGGCCATCACCACGCCCCACAGCAAGGGCGCCGGAAGACCCAGCCACCAGAACATCAGGCCGCCCAACAATCCCTGCACGGACGAAACCGTGAGCGTTCCGTAGGCCGTCGCATGGATGGTGTCATCGACCCGCGCGAACAGTCGATCCATCTCGGTCATTGTCAGCGGAGACAAATAGCGCAGCGCCAGCAATCCGACACGACCGTCGCGCAGGAAAAAAAACAACAGATAGAAGGTCAGCATCAGACCGATCACCTGGTACACAGAGCCCCTGACGATGACGCCCGCGGCAGTGGTCAACCACGTGGCTACTGTCTTGGCGGTTCCCGGCAGGTCGAGCTCGCGCTCAATGCGCTCGGCCAACGGTGCGAGACGCGGCTGCGCCTCGACGATGCGCCGCCACTCGCCGGCAGCAACCTTGGTCTCGATGAGCTGCGCGCCTTGCGCTGCCTGTTGCACCAGGCGCTGTCCGACAAACGTCACCGGCACGACAACGATCAAAAAGATCACCAACACACAAGCGATTGCAGCGAGGCTGGGACTTTTGAACCTGGACTCCAACCAGCGCTGCAAAGGAGTGAACAGCACTGCCAAGGTCAGCGCCCAGGCGATCGCCGCCAAAAACGGCACCGCCATGCGATAACACAAATAGATACCGAAGGTGGTTGCCGCCAGCAAAACCAGAGTCTGCAAGTGGCTGCGCGAAGTCCACGGGTCTGGGCTCGAGGACGGCGTGGGTGGGTTCTCGGAGGCGCTCATTGTTCAACTGCTGGCATATGCAGCCTCGTGCATGATCTTGGTCATCGTGGTCTCCACTTCCTGTGCGACGGTTTCCAGTAGCGGCACATTGAACATTGCCAGCAGCATGGTGGGCTTCAATGTGGCAAGAATGGTCTTCCCGCCTTCCTCGTAGATCGATATCCGGCAGGGCAGCGCAGTGCTCACGCTCATGTCCGCATCCAACACCTTCTTGGCCTGCTGCGGATTGCACACCTCGAAGATCAGGCATTCGCGGTCGAACTGCACGCCTTTCTTCAACATAGTCTCTTTGAGGTTGTGCACCTGCATGACTCCGAATTGGTTGGCCAGAACGGCCTCATGCAAAGCCGCGGCGGTCGCTTCGACTGACTTGCTTGTGGATACTTTGACTAGCATGGGTTGCGTCCCTTTTTTTGGCAGTTTCAGAGGATAGCCAGCGCACGCTGCACTGAGCGCGCGATCATCACTTGCTCATCGGTTCGAATGACACGAACCGCCACGCGGCTGGCATCGGTGGATATCAGGGCGGCGGTTTGCGCATTGCGCGACTCGTCAAGTTCAATACCCAAGAAGTCTAATCCCTCGCAGATTCGCGTTCGGACAGGCGCTGCGTTTTCTCCAATGCCTCCGCTGAACACCAGCAAATCCAAGCCGCCCAGCGCAGCGGCGAACGCACCGATCCACTTCTTGGTCTGATAGCAGAATAGCGCCACCGCTTCTGCTGCGCGCACGTCGACGGCTTCCTGCGTGAGCAAGTCGCGCATATCGGAGCTGGTTTCTGAGACTCCAAGCAAGCCACTCTGGTGATTGACCATATGCTGCAACTGCGGTGGCGTCATGCCCTCGACGCGCACAAAATAGTCGGCCAGTCCAGGGTCCAGGTCGCCGCTGCGCGTGCTCATCATCAATCCCGCCGCGGGCGTGAATCCCATGCTGGTATCGATACTCCGACCGTCGCGCACGGCGGCAAGGCTGGCGCCGTTGCCCAAGTGCGCAAGGATTACCCGACCGCTGGTTGCGGCGGGAGCGCCAATGCGCACCAGCTCTTCCATCAGATAGGCGTACGACAATCCATGGAACCCGTAGCGCTGTACGTTCTTGGCATCGAAGCGACGCGGGATCGGCAGCAGCTTGGCGATACGCGGCATGCTGCGGTGAAACACAGTGTCAAAGCAGGCGAGCTGGGGTAACCCTGGATGAAGCCGCCGAAACGTCTCGATCAGTTCGATCTCGATCGGCATATGCTCGGGACTGTAGGGACTGATACGGTGCAGCTCATCGATCAACGCATCGGTAACCATTGCCGGCGCCGTGTGCTGCATGCCATGCACGACGCGGTGTCCCAAGGCAGCGATTGACGCGAAATCTTTCTGCTGCTCGAGCCATTCAACCAGAAATCCTGCGGCTGATTTGTGGTCGGCGGTCTCGATCTCGATTTTGCCCGGCTGATTCTGCGTTGGATCGTTGAACGTCAGCGCGGCGCCGCTCAATCCCATGCGGTCAATCTTTCCATGCAGCTGGCGCTCCAGCGTCTCGCCGTTCTGGTGGAAGGCGAACTTGATGCTCGATGAGCCAGCATTGATCGTCAGGATGGATTGCATGGGGTCAGCACTCGGTCTCAGCTGGGCTGCAGCGAACAAGTTTGCGCCGCGCTGTGTGACACGTCCGCAGCATCGGGTCGGACTGCAATCCGATGCTGTTGAAGCGGCGTCGGTGGTAATTCCCGCTCATTGACCACCCGGCAACGTAGCGGCCAACGCGGTATCCACAATGCCTTGGGCCTGCAGCAGAATATCGCGCAAATGCGCATCACCGCAGAAACTTTCGGCGTAAATCTTGTAGATGTTCTCAGTTCCGGAAGGGCGGGCGGCGAACCAGCCGCTGGCGGCGATCACTTTGATGCCGCCAATGGGTGCGTGGTTTCCTGGTGCATGATCGATCACGCTTTCGATCTCCTCTCCGGCCAGCTCGGTACTCAGTATCTGCCTTGGCGCGAGCTTCGCCAATCTCGCCTTTTGTTCGGCGCTGGCCGGCGCATCGACACGATCGGCCACCGGTTCGCCCAGTTCACGAACCAGGGCGACATACAGTTCATCCAGATTGCGCCCAGCGTGCGCGGTGATCTCTGCCGACAACAATGCCAGCGCAATGCCGTCCTTGTCGGTAGTCCATACTCTGCCATCGATACGGCTTAACGATGCACCAGCGCTCTCCTCGCTGGCGAAGCCGAGCGCACTGCTATGCAGGCCATCGGCGAACCACTTGAAGCCAACGGGCACTTCATAAAGTGTGCGTCCGAGTCGCGCCGTCACTCGATCGATCAGCGCAGTACTCACCACGGTCTTGCCCACGGCGGCCGCGGCATTCCAGCGCGGGCGATTGCGCATCAGGTAATCAATGGCAACGCTATGGTAGTGGTTGGTCGGCAGCAGGCCGCCCTTGCGCGTTACGATTCCGTGCCGGTCGTGGTCGGTGTCACAGGCAAATGCAATGTCGTAGCAATCGCTCAATTCGATCAGCCGCTGCATCGCCCAGGGTGAGGACGGATCCATGCGAATGCGGCCATCCCAGTCCAGGCTCATAAAACTGAAGGTAGGATCGACTTGTTCGCTGATCACAGTCAGATCGAGCCGATAGCGCTCGGCGATCCGCGCCCAGTAATGCACACCCGCGCCGCCGAGCGGATCCACGCCCATGCGTAGATCGGCGCTGCGGATCGCATCGAAATCAAGCACGCTGTCCAAATCCGCGACATAGCTTTGCAAAAAGTCATGTGTGCGCGTAGTGTTTGCTCGAAGGGCCTGTTCCAAAGGCACGCGGAGCACACCCTGCAGGCGCGCCGCGAGCAATGCATTGGCTCTTGCCTCAATCCAAGTCGTTACATCGGTGTCGGCCGCGCCACCATGCGGCGGGTTGTACTTGTAGCCCCCGCTCTCAGGTGGATTGTGCGACGGCGTGATGACGATACCGTCCGCCAGCCCCCAAGTGCGACCGCGGTTGTAAGTCAGGATCGCGTGAGACACCGCAGGCGTCGGGGTGAATTCACCGCCTGCGGCAATCATCGTGTGCACACCATTGGCGGCCAACACTTCCAGCGCACTCTCAAACGCCGGCTGCGACAGCGCGTGCGTGTCAATGCCAAGATACACTGGCCCATTGATGTTCTGGCTTTTGCGGTAGTCGCAAACTGCCTGGCTGATCGCAAGTACATGCCATTCGTTGAAGCCACGCTCGAATGCACTGCCACGGTGCCCCGAGGTGCCAAAGGCGACGCGCTGCGCGGCCACCCCGACATCGGGACGCAGATCGAAATAGTCGGCGCGCAACTTGCGCACATCGACCAGCAGCGATGGCGGTGCTGGCTTGCCTGCAAGCGGACTAAGCGCGGTGCTCATACGTGGCGTTGGTGCATTGGGCGCTGGTGTCGGAGCAGCGCAGGAGGAAAGCCTTGCTGCGCGAGGGCCTGTCGACAGTCAGTCCGCGCAGATGGCGTCCGCCGATGGCAGCGAAGTGCTGCTGCAGCGAACGCCATTGCAGTCGCCCGCTCAGCGGCGCTGCCAGCAGCGTGAACCTACCCAACGGCAGATCGGCCGTCATGCGAATTCCTTTCCGGGCTGTGCGAATGCCGAAACCTTGTCCGAGATTCGCCGCAACAGGCTATGCCAGGACTCGATGAAGGACAGCACGCCCTCACGCTGCAACTGGAGTGCGAGGGCGCCGACGTCAATGCCCGCCTGCGCAAACAACGCCAGCATCGCTTCGGCCTCAGCGCTGGAAACCGGGAGTATGCCGGTGATCGGTCCATCCTCGGCGAGCGCGTGCAGAGTTTTCTCGGGCAAGGTATCTATTGTGTCGGGCGCAGCCAGCGCCTCGACATAAAGCGTCTCGGATACGTTGGTATCCTTGGTTCCGGTGCTGGCCCAGAGCAGACGCTGCGGACGTGTCCCGGCAGCGGCGAGCTGACGCCAGCGCGGCGTCGCTAACAACTCACGATAGGCTTGATAAGCGCGCCGGCCGATTGCGATGCCGAGTCGATTGCGCAGCTGGGCCGGTACCTTGTCGTTGACCGCCTTGTCCCAACGGCTGACAAACAACGAGGCGACCGAGTCGACGCGGGGATCGAGACCGGCTTTGATCCGCCGTTCGATGCCGCGCAGGTAGGCCTCGGCAGCGGCGAGATATTGCGCACGTGAGAACAACAAGGTGACGTTGATCGGGACTCCGGCGAAAATCGATTCCTCGATCGCCGGAATTCCTTCCGGCGTACCCGGAATCTTGACGAACAGGTTCGGCCGTTCCGCCTGTTGATAAATCCAGCGCGCGGCCTTGATACTGCCCTCGGTATCCCGCGCCAACAGGGGCGATACTTCCATCGAGACCCATCCATCGACGTGATCGCTGGCGTCGAACAACGGACGAAACAGATCGGCGGCGCGGCGTAGATCTTCCAGCGCCAGCTCATAGAACAATGCTTCCGCAGATCTTCCAGACTGCGCCTTCTCGCGAATGCCCGCGTCATAGGCGTCTCCACTGCCGATCGCGGCATCAAAAATGCTTGGGTTCGAAGTCAGCCCGGTGATCGAATAATCTTCGATGTAGCGGCGAAGAGTGCCATTGTCGAGTAGAGCGCGGGTGATGTTGTCCAGCCACAGACTCTGGCCAAGATTTTGCAGCTGTCGGATCGGGTTCATAGCGACTCCTGGTTCGTCGCGTCGATATCGCGCCGCACCTCAATGAGGATGGATACGTAACACTTTGTGAGCATGAGTTTTTCGGCGTCGACCGGACCCATGCGAACGGCTGGCGTCAACACGGCACCGGCTCCTCCCGCTGTGGGTTGTGCCACTTCTCATTGTCAGCGACGATGCCCGCGGCCAATGCAGGCCCCCAGGTACCGGGCGCGTAATCGTGCATTGGCGCGGCATTGCCGATCACCGGATCGACCACCCGCCATGCCGCTTCCACACTTTCGGCGTGGGTGAACAGAGCAGAATCGCCGTGCATCGCATCGCGCAACAGACGCTCGTAGGGCAATCGCCCACTGCGCTGTTCATGGCGCGCGATCAGTTCTACCGGCTGGCCGCGCATGGCTTCACCGTGTCGTTTGACCCTCGCTCCCGCCGAGATCACCACCTCGGGACCGAGACGGAAACGAAAATAATTGGAAGATTGCGGTCCAACCTCGTCGAAGATCGCCAATGGCGGCTGCTTCAGGTTGACGATCACTTCGGTGGCGGTGATCGGCAGGCATTTGCCAGCGCGGATATAGAACGGCACGTCCGCCCAGCGCCAGGTGTCGATGTACAAACGCAGCGCCGCAAAGGTCTCCACCCGGGAATCTGCGGCCACACCGTTCTCGTCTCGATAGCCGTGGAACTGGCCGCGCACCACATGCTTGAGTTCGAGCGGCCGAATGGCGCGAAACAGACGCAGTTTTTCAGCGCGCAGGGACTGCGCATCGCGCCCTGCGGGCGCATCCATCGCCAGCAACGCGATCACCTGCAACAGGTGGTTTTGCACCACGTCGCGGATCGTACCCACTTCGTCGAAGAACGCGCCGCGGCCTTGCACACCGAAATTCTCGGCCATGGTGATCTGCACGTTTTCCACGTACTGACGATTCCAGATCGGATCGAGAAACGCGTTGGCGAAACGGAAGTACAGCAGGTTTTGCACGGCTTCCTTGCCCAGGTAATGATCGATACGAAACACCGAAGATTCCTCGAACACTGCGTGCAGAGTATGGTTGAGCGCCTGCGCCGAGGCGAGGTCACGACCAAACGGTTTCTCGACTACAACGCGCGCATCCGTTGCGCAGCCAGAGTGCGCCAGCCCCTGCACCACAGTGGCAAACATGCTCGGTGGAACCGCCAGGTAATACAGCGGGCGCGAGCAGCCGCCCAACGCCAGCTTCAAGCGATCGTAAGTTGTGGAATCCCGGTAGTCGCCGTCGACATACTTCAGTTGCGCGGAGAGTTTGGCGAACGCATCGGAATCAACACCGCCGTTCTGCGTCAGGCTATCGCGTACCCTTTGCAGCAGTGTGTCGACCGTCCCGCCCGGGCGGGCCATGCCAATGACCGGGATATCCAGATTTCCGCGGCGAACCATTGCCTGCAATGCTGGAATGATTTTTTTGTAAGCCAGGTCGCCGGTGATTCCGAAGATAACCAAGGCATCGGAAACTGCAATCGTCATATCGATTCCTCTGCTTCAAGTACTCCTGGGGTTCCCTGCGGCAAGGAGGGCAGCGGCGCAACGTCAGCCTTCACGATCAACAGCCCACGGGCACGATGAATACGAACCTCCACATGGTGCTCTTGATGATCATCGATCAGCGCAACGCCATGGTCGCCCTGGTCGATGCCATCCAGGGAGGTGACACTGTTGGCAAGGCCGTTCTTGGCCACTTCCTGCAACACCGTTATTCGGTAGGGCGTGTCGCCAAAGCGGTAGTCGAGTGAATAGGTCGTCCACTCCTCCGGCATGCACGGGACGATATGCAGCCGATTGCCCTCGCGCTTCAGCCCGAGCAACGACTCGACAATCAATCGATACAACCAACCCGCGGAACCGGTGTACCAGCTCCAACCGCCGCGGCCGATGTGCGGGGCGACACCGTAAACATCTGCAGCGACAACATAGGGTTCAGCTTTGTAGATCGCCACCTCAGCCGGAGTACGCGCGTGATTGAGCGGATTGATCAGCGCCAGCAGCTCCCAGGCACGCTGACTGTCGCCGAGACGCGCGAATGCCATTGCCGCCCAAATTGCAGCGTGCGTGTACTGACCTCCATTCTCTCGCACACCGGGCACGTAGCCCTTGATATACCCAGGGTCCATCGCCGACTTGTCGAACGGCGGGTCGAGCAGCTGGATCAGCCCATCTTCACGACGCACCAGTCGTCGATCCATCGAGCCCATGGCCATGCGCGAACGCTCGGCATCTCCGGCGCCCGAAAGCACCGACCAACTCTGCGAAATCGAATCGATTGAGCATTCCGGATTCTCTGAGGAACCCAGCGGCGAGCCGTCGTCAAACCAGGCCCGGCGATACCAAGCGCCGTCCCAGGCATGTCGATCGATATTACGCCGCAGCAGTCCTGCCTCTTTGTGACAGCGCTCCTCAAAATTGAGATCGCCGTAGGTGCCGGCAAGTCTGCCGAAATTGAGCAGCACGTCGTAGAGGAAAAATGCCAGCCAAACGCTCTCGCCCTTGCCGTGGATGCCGACCAGATTCATACCGTCGTTCCAATCACCGGAGCCCATCAACGGCAGACCGTGCTGGCCGAAGTTTAGTGCGTGCACAATGGCGCGCACACAGTGCTGATAGAGGCTGGCAGTCTCCGGAGAACGAACCGGCAGATCGTAGTAAGACTCTTCGTCGGAGCCAAGTGCTCTGCCCTCGATAAAGTGCACGCTTTCATCGAGTACAGCGCTATCGCCAGTACTCAACACGTAACGACAGGTAGCCAACGGCAACCAAAGATAGTCGTCAGAACAGCGCGTGCGAACTCCGCGCCCAGCCGGCGGATGCCACCAATGCTGCGCATCGCCTTCGGCAAATTGGCGTGACGCGCTGCGCAGCAGGTGCGCGCGCGCCAAATCCGGCTCCGCATGCACCAGTGCCATCACGTCCTGCAACTGATCGCGAAAACCAAATGCGCCGCCGGATTGGTAGTAACCGCTGCGCGCCCAAAGGCGGCAAGCCAAAGTCTGGTAGACAAGCCAGCCGTTGGCCAACACGTTCAGCGCAGGGTCTGGTGTGTTGATCTGCACACAACCCAGCGTGCGCGTCCAATAGCGCCGTACCGACTCAAGCGCGCTGCGCGCAGAACCGGACTTTCGCATACGCAACGCCAACTCGCGTGCGTGCGCACGGTCACGGCCCGCGCCGAGCCGAAAGATGATTTCGCGCTCCTGTCCGTCGGCCAGCTCAAACGGAACCTGGATTGCGCCGCAGGGGTCCAAGGCAGCGCCGAGCCGGCCGGAAAGCCGTGTTCGGGTCATCCCATCGGGATTTGCCAGCGTGCCATTTCGCCCCAGAAACTCGGTGCGATCACCAGTCAGTGTTCGTGATGTGTCGTCGACATCGAAGAATGCTACGCGTCCGGAAAACTCGGTGTTGTAGGCATTGCGCGCAAACAGCGCACCACTGGTCGCATCGATCTCGGTGAATACGTGCATCGCAGTTTTGGGTCGCAGATCGCCGAGTACCCATTCTACGTAGCCAGTCGCGGAAAGTCGGCGGGTTCGGCCGGAACCGTTACGTACTTTGAGTACCGAAAACTTGATCGCCTCGTGCAAATCCACATAAACCCACAGCTCCGAATGAATGCCACCGGCGGTGTGCTCAAATACGCTGTAGCCAAATCCGTGTCGGCTGACGTAAGGCATTGCGCCGCTGCGCGGCAATGGTGTCGGCGACCAGAAATTTCCGCTCTCTTCGTCACGCAAATAAATTGCTTCGCCGCCTGCGGCCCCGACCGCGTCGTCGCTCCAAGGCGTAAGTCGAAACTCATGCGCGTTTTCGCTCCATGTATAGGCAAGGCCGCTCTCGGACACCACTGTTCCGAATCCTGCGTTCGCAATGACATTGACCCATGGCAGCGGCGTCCGCTGCGCGTGCGCAGTGGCGATGACGTACTCGGTTCCATCGGCGGTGAAGCCACCCACGCCATTGCTGAGGATAAGGTCCGGTCGTTGCGCATCGGGTGTTGACGGGGGCTCTGCGCGATGGCTTCGGCTGGGCGTCAATCGCGCCACTCTTTTCTCAACTGTGCGTGGACGATTGACCTGATCGGCCAGACTGCCGCGACTATCGGCAAGAATGACCCGCGCCACCGCCTGCAGCAGAACGCGATCCTCGGTTGATATCTGCTCGGCAGAGCGCACGAAGATGCCGCCCGGACGATCGATCGTGTTGGTTTCGATACTGGTAGAGATCAGTCCCAGTATTTGATCCTGCAGTCGTTGCCGATAGCTGATGTGGTCTTCGTTCCAGATCACCAAGTCGACCACGAGGCCTTTCAACCGCCAGTACGCATGACATTGAATCATCTGGCGGGCCAGCTCGATGTGGGCGGTATCGGCTATTTTGAGTAGCACGATCGGCAGATCGCCTGAAATAGCATAGCCCCAGAGTCCAGATTGCCCACGCCGGTTTTGCATCAGCACACTGGCTTCGGCACGCAACGCGGAATTAGCGTACAGCACCGAACCGGCGAGGCGCAGAAAAAGTAGGGCGTCTGCTTCGCTTACATTGAGTTGGCGCAGCCTTACGCCGCTGTGCGTCCAAGCTAAATCAAAGACGCGGTCGGAAAGATGGCGGTCGCGATATTTCTCAACCAGTGCCAGGCAGGCGTCACGGCTGTCACCGGCGCCGGAAACCAGATCCAGGGTCACCGTTTGCCCGACCTCAAGGGTGATACGACAACGTATAGCGACGATTGGATCGAGCACCGATCCCTGACTGTCTGACAGCGGGCCGACGGTAGTCATTGCCAGTGGTGCGGCCGCGGTGCGACCGCGGCCAATGAAACGCATGCGATCCGTTTCATAAGAGACATCTCCAACTGCCGTGCCGTTGCTGGACAGCAGGTGAAACATCCAGGGCGTCGGTTCTGCGCTGGAACGCGCGCGACGCGTGCACAGAATTGCATGGCGGGCACTGACGACTTCGGTCTGCACGAACAGCTTGCCAAAGGCCGATTGCGTCAAATCGGCAGCGGACGCTGCAAGTACCACTTCGGCGTAGCTGGTGATCTCTATCGTGCGGCGCGCGAGCGAACGATTGGTAAGGCGCAGTCGGCGCAGCTCGATGTCGTCTTCGGGTGACACGACGATCTCGGAGTACGTTTCGATATCGTGATCGCGCCGACGGTACTCGGCACGTCCCTCGCTGAACATCGCTTCGTAGCTATCTGCGCGTTTGAGCGTCGGCTGATGCGCGGCCGACCAGTATGCGCCACTATTCACGTCGCGCAGATAGATGAAGGAACCCCAGTGATCGCAAGTGCTGTCTTCACGCCAGCGGGTTACCGCCAGATCCCGCCATCGGCTGTATCCGCCGCCCGCATTGGTGACCATGACCTGATAGCGACCGTTCGAGAGCAACTGAACCACCGGACTCGGGGTATGTGCGCCCATCGGTAGCTGTGCCGATGCTGCCGTAGCATCGGTCAATGCAACACCTTCAGAATTCTCGGCAATGTGCGCACGGATAATGCTGCTCTTGGGAATTCGTTCCTGCAGCAATAAGAGCGTCGCCTGGATCTGCGGAGCCGACTCAAAACGACGCTGCATTGGCCGATCCAGGATCGGGTGCGACAGCGCCACCAGACTCATGCCCTGATGATGCGCCATGAACGAGCGCACAATCGCGCCCGTTTGGCCGCGGAGCAGGCGCGAGGGCGTGTAATCAATCGCCTCGTAGAAGCCAAAACGGCCCTCAAGGCCGCTGGCGGAAAGGCGCTGTAAATTGGTACAGGCAGCCTCGGGCTCAACCATCAGCGCCAATGCCGAGGCATAGGGAGCGACCACCAAATCCTCCGAAAGTCCGCGTTTGAGCCCGAGGCCGGGAACCCCAAACGCGTGATACTGATAGTTGCGGCTCGCATCAATCGTGTTGTAGCCCGATTCCGATACGCCCCACGGAACGCCACGTTGATTGCCATAGGCAATTTGCCGTGCCACTGCCGCGCGGCAAGTCTGATCCAGCAACGTGTCGTCATAACTGGGCATCACCAGCATCGGCATCAAGTATTCAAACATTGAGCCGCTCCACGACACCAGGATCGGTGCGCCGCCTACAAGAGTCTGCAAGCGCCCCAGCGCAAACCAGCTTTCCTGCGGCAATTGGCCGTGGGCGATAGCGACAAAGCTGCACAGCCTCGCCTCTGATGCAAGCAGATCGTAAAAGCTGGTATCGCGCCGGAATTCATCGACGTTGTAGCCAATCGAAAGCAGGTGACGCCCACGGTCGTAAAGGAATTCGTACTGCATCGTGGCAAATTCATTGGCCTGCAATGCCAAAGCCTCGCAAGCCTCGATGCGTTCGCTCGCACGCTCTGCCGACATCACCAGCAGTCGGCAAAGCTCTACCAGCTCCGCTTGCTCCGCGAGTGACAAGGCTTCCAGCATTCTTGTGTTGATGATGGGTAGCAACTGGTGACGACGACTGCTCAGCTCGCGAAGCGTCGGAAGGTCTTCCCATTGCGCGGTAGGAACAGATATCGACATTGCCGACAGCGCAGCTGAGACCCCGCCCGCCGCCCGATACGTGGCGGAGACCAACCAGGGCGCGAGGTAGCGCAGCTCATCCAGTGCTTGTCGACACTGCTGTAAAAACTTATTCGCCCAATCATTCGCTTCCGTGTGCAGCGCCGGCGTAAAGCGAACCACCAGCGCAGCCGCAGACTTTTCCAGCGTCTCAAGACTCGAAACCACGTCCTCAAGCCTTGCCAGACCAGATCGATTGGCTACCTCCAGCAACGACTGCAACGAGGAGATCGCCGCTGAGTCCGTTTCAGATGCGGTGCTGGACCACAACGAAAACGTGTCAGCCAGTCCGGCAAAGACGCTTGCGCCGGAAATTTTCTGGTCCGGCAAAGCCAACAATCCACAACGCAGGGTCAACAGATGGCCTGCGAGATTGCCGCTGTCGACCGACGAGATATAGCGTGGCGGCAAAGGCAACAGGGATTGCGTGTCGTACCAGTTGTAGAAGTGCCCCTGATGTCGTTCAAGCTTGGCCATCGTGCGAAACGTGTTTGTTGTGCGCTCGATCAGCGATCCCGCGGTGATGTAGCCAAAGTCGTTGGCGGACACGTTGGCGAGCAGCGCCAAACCGATGTTTGTCGGCGAAGTGCGGTGTGCGATTATCGGACCGGGATGCTCCTGAAAGTTGTCCGGGGGCAACCAATTGTCGTCAGCGATGACAAATTGTTCGAAGTACGCCCAGTTTTTGCGCGCAATGCGTCGCAGAAAAGTGAGTTGATCCACAGTCAGTTTTGCTTCGCGGCGAGACAGCGGCCGACTGAGCCACCAGGCAATGCCTGGTGCCAGCAACCACAGCAGCAACACCGGTGTGACCGCCATCAATACGGCTGGCCTTGTCCACGCAAACGCCGCCGCCGCGAGCGCGGCGCTGATCGGCGCTACCCACATGGAACGGTATGAGGCGATTAGCTCGATTCGATCAAGGCACTTCGGCTCGGTCGATTCCTTGCCTGTCACATCAGGATTCGCCGCGCTCGATGCTACCGCCCACTCGAGTAGCCGCCGACGCGAAATCAGCATTCGCCAGACCGAGCGCAGTATCGAGTCCAGATTGACCATTGCCTCGTAAGGCAGACAGGCCATCCGGAAACCGACCAGTGCAAAGCTACGGCCTGCCGAGCGCAGCACGGCGAGCAGATGCTGCGTCAGCAAAATTTCTTTTGGCCAACGAAGTAGATCCACCAACGCGACCAACAAGGGCGGAATCAACACGATTTCAAACACCGCGAGCGTCCATGATCCGGCCCGCGGCAACAGAACCCATCCCAGCAACAGCAACAAAAGCAACGCGGCGGGCATCAAGCTGCGGCGTAGATTGTCGAGCATCTTCCACCGCGACAACGCGGATAGCGGGTTGCGCAGACTTACGCCATCCGGGCCGGGGACAAACGGCAGCAACCAATGTGCAATTTGCCAATCGCCACGAATCCAACGCTGGTGTCGACTGACGTCAGCCTGGTAGCGCGCCGGGTACTCCTCAAACAGATGTACATCGCTCAGCAGACCGGATCGCGCATAGCATCCTTCCAGGAGATCGTGACTGAGAATGCGGTTTTCCGGCATGCGTCCCTTGAGCACGCCCTCAAATGCATCGACGTCGTAAATGCCCTTGCCGATGAAAGAACCCTCGCCGAACAAATCCTGATAGACGTCCGACACGGAGCGCGTATACGGATCGATTCCTGGCTCACTGCCGCACAGCTGCGCGTAGCGCGATCGGCATGCTGCGGACAGACTCGCCGCCATGCGCGGCTGCAGAATTCCGTATCCGCTACGCACGCGCTGCATTGACTGGTCAAAACGCGGTCGGTTCAATGGATGCGCCATCGTCCCCACAAACTGACGCGCCGAATCACGCGGCAATTGCGTGTCGGTATCCAGAGTAATGACGTACTTGATCGCGGGCATCGCGTCGATATCGCCAACAATCAGCGAAAACATTTCCTGGCCGCTGCCACGCAACAGCGCATTGAGATCGGCTAGTTTCCCGCGCTTGCGTTCATAACCCATCCAGATTCGGTCAGCCGGATTCCAACGCCGCGGACGATGGAACAGAAAGAAACGGTCGCTATCACCACCAGGGTATTTCTCGTTCAGATGCTCGATGCCCATTCGAGCTTGGCGCAACAGCGGCTCATCCTCGGCAAGCACCTGCTCACTTGCATCGCGAAAATCGGTCAATAGTCCAAAGTGTAGATGGACATCAGAGTTACCCAGGAAACGCACCTCGAGTGCCTCGATCAATGCTTCAATATCGCGTGCGTTGCTTAGCAACGTGGGAACCACCACGAGCGTGCGCACTTCAGGCGGCAGCCCCGACGCAAAATCCAATCGCGGCAATAAGCTTGGCGTTACCAGTATCGTCACCAGCCAGTTGCTCAGCGCCGAAGCCAATTGACTCGTGGCCACAAACGACAGCGCGGCCATGAGTGCGAGCCACCAGAAGCCCACGCCATGATCCTGCACCTGAGCAACAAAGACTGCGGCGAACATCGCCGTCATCAGCCCGATCGAACCTAGATAGAGCATCAGCGGAGCGTGGCCATCGAGTTGTTGCATCTGATCGGTGGCGGAACGGCGCGCTTGCACGGCGCGTTCCAGCTGCTCTCGACCGCGATCGATCAAATAGAAACCCACGTGCGCACTGACGTCGTCTGCGCCCCGATCTTTGGCGGCTTGATGAGCGAGCTCGATGGCAGCCCGCGCCACCTCCACTTCAGACATGGGACTGTGCTTGGCGAGCTGGTCAACCACACGCCGGTAGCGATCGCGCGTGGCGAAATCCATTTTGCCGTAAACACTGCCATGGTCACACAAAAGCACATGCTCAACGTGGCTCATGGTCTCGACAAATACGCGCCAGTCCATTGCGCCGAGAAAACGCAAACTGCCGATGCTATTGCTGATCGAAACCTGATCGGCCGCTTGCTGCTGGGCCTCGGAAAGCACCATCTGCTCGATGGTCAAGCTCGATTCCACAAGACGCTGCTCAATCCAAGTGAGTGGCAACGCAAGCGCCGGACCACGCCCTTGCAGGCTGCGCGCAATCTCAGCGACAAAAGCACTGACCATCGGCGGATTTGACCGCGCCATATCCGCGATCACCAGGATCAAACTTTTCGGATCCAATTCACCGATTTCGATCATCTGATTCGCCCAATCCTGAGCGACTTCAACATTTATTTTTGCTGCGTTGATACGGGCGCCGACGCGACGCAGATTCTCGATCAATGCCAAGCGCAACATGATCGGAATCGCCCATAGTTCACCCAGCGCAAGCGGTGTCACCGTCTGGTAGGCAGCTACGAAACGACTGAGAACGTCTGCGTCAATGCGTCCGTCGCCGTGAGAGATTGCCTCCAATGCGAGGTCGTAGACACGCGGCAAGCCTGCAGACGGCCCTTGAGACAAACGCGGCAACTCGCGGCTGTAGCCCTTGGGCAGGTGCAATCGCGCGGTACGTATCTGTTCTTCAATCAGGTAGAAGTTGTCGAGCAGCCACTCTCCCGCTGGTGCAATCCGCGACTTGGCTTTGACTGCCGTCGTCAGCACGCCGCAGGTTTCGATCAGAACGCGCTCATTGTCATCCAGCCGCCGCAACAGCCGATTGTGCGCACCAGGCTTGCTCAATACATGCGCGCCAGCAAGAAATTTGCCATGGCGTTCCATTTGATCGGCGCTGAATAGCTCTGCGCGAAATGGCGTTTGCTCGTCGCTCCAGCGGTGCCCGAAGCGCCCGCCAACGCTGTCGCCCAACCACGAGCTGGAAGAGCGGATCAGTTCTCTGAGCACATTGCTTGCGCTCATAGGGCCGGCCCGAGTACGGCCAATCGGTGTTGCGTCTCGCTACGAATATCCATCAGGCGAACTGACCCGGTAAAATGTCGCTGTTCCGGTGCGTTCCCTCGCTGCGAGCGCGCAAACTCACAACCGAACTGGTAGCTCAATTGCATTAATGCCCGGGACCTCTGCGTCGCGCGCGGTGGCGTCGCAATAGCGGGTTGCGGCAATTGAATGCGGCTCCATGTGTTCATCGCATGTCCTGTTGTGCCGCGTCTGACATTGAGCCCATGTATACGCGCTACGTTGTTAAGCATCGGTCTGCCAGCACACACAGCGGATCACTCGGTAACACAAACGCTGCTAAAGCGCAGAGACACCGGTCCTCGGCATGTGCACCGACTTTGCCGACGGCCACTTGCCGGTTGCAGCAGGAATGGTGTTTTTTCCGTGACGAATGTGCGGCGGCAAGCGGCTTTTCGCCTGCTCCGGCTTCTGTGCGGTCTGCCGAACAGACCGATACAGAAAATAGGCGTAGCCTTGCGACGGACGTGGGTGCGGGGGTGGGGGGCGTGCCCGGATCCGGATGGTGCTTGACCATCTCATGTCAGCAATGTCGCAAATCTTTCTACGTCGTGCATCACCCGGGACATGGCTGACCTTCGTAAAGGCCCTCTGCACTTGATCGATGGGACCACTTCCAGAGCAGCCAATATCTACCCAAGTGTCAACGAACGCGTGCCGAAGCAGTGACACATTTGCAGCCTCAGACGACCTGTAGGGTGCATTCAGATAAGGATTATCGTGCAGAAGCGAGTTTCGAAAGACGACACCGGCGATGGTAACTCCGAGAAGAAGTCGGGCCACGAAGGCGTCGTGGAGTCGCGCCGCCACAAGACACTGATCAAGACCGGTGCATTGCAGGACGCCATCTTCAATAGCGCCTATTTCTCCTGCATCGCCACCGATGAGCGCGGTGTGATTCAGATTTTCAACGTCGGCGCCGAGCGCATGCTGGGTTACGCGGCCACGGATGTCGTGAACCAGGTGACGCCGGCAGACATTTCCGATCCGCAGGAGCTGATCACCCGCGCGGCGACGTTGAGCGTGGAACTGGATACATCCATAACGCCGGGATTTGAAGCGCTGGTATTCAAGGCGTCACGCGGCATCGAGGACATCTACGAGCTGACCTACTGCCGAAAGGATGGCAGTCGTTTCCCTGCCATTGTTTCAGTCACTGCCCTGCGCGACGCGCACAGCGCAATCATCGGCTATCTGCTGATCGGCACCGACAACACCGCACACAAACAGGCCGAGGAAGCACTGCTCAAGGCCGGAGCCTTGCAGAGTGCGATTTTCAACAGCGCCAACTTCTCGAGCATCGCCACAGACGCGAAGGGCGTCATCCAGATCTTCAATGTCGGCGCAGAGCGCATGCTGGGTTACACCGCATCCGAGGTAATGAACAAAATCACGCCAGCGGACATTTCCGATCCGCAAGAAGTGATCGCTCGCGCCGAAGCGCTCAGCGTCGAACTTGGAACCCCGATCACACCGGGCTTTGAAGCCCTGGTGTTCAAGGCTTCGCGCGGCATCGAGGACATTTACGAACTGACCTACATTCGCAAGGATGGCAGCCGTTTTCCGGCGGTGGTCTCCGTCACCGCACTGCGCGACGATCAAGACAACATCATTGGCTATTTGCTGATCGGCACCGACAATACAGCGCGCAAACAGGCTGAGGCGGCGCTGCTCAAAGCGGGCGCCCTGCAGAACGCGATTTTCAACAGCGCCAATTTCTCCAGCATCGCCACCGACGCCAAAGGCGTGATTCAGATCTTCAACGTCGGCGCAGAGCGCATGCTGGGATACACCGCGGCCGAAGTGATGAACAAGATCACGCCAGCCGATATTTCCGATCCGCAGGAAGTGATCGCAAGAGCCAAAGCACTCAGTGTCGAACTCGGCACGGCGATCACCCCAGGATTCGAGGCATTGGTGTTCAAAGCCTCTCGCGGCATTGAAGACATCTACGAGCTGACCTACATCCGCAAGGACGGCAGTCGCTTCCCGGCGGTGGTATCCGTGACTGCGCTACGCGATGCTCCCGGCGGAGTCATCGGCTATCTTCTGATCGGCACCGACAATACCGCACGCAAGCAAGTTGAAGCTGAGCAGAAGAAACTCGACCAGCGCCTGCGCGATCAGCAGTTCTATACACGCTCGCTCATAGAATCGAACATCGACGCACTGATGACCACCGATCCATCCGGGATCATCACCGACGTCAACAAGCAGATGGAAGCACTCACTGACTGCACGCGAGACGAACTGATCGGCGCGCCATTCAAGAACTATTTCACTGATCCGGAGCGGGCTGAGGCAGCCATCAAGTTGGTGCTGAACGAAAAAAAGGTAACCAACTACGAACTCACGGCATTGGCCAGGGATGGCAAGGAAACCGTCGTGTCGTACAACGCCACCACCTTTTACGACCGCGACAGGACTTTGCAGGGCGTGTTTGCCGCGGCGCGCGATGTGACTGAGCGCAAACGCCTGGATTCTGAGCTTCGAGAGAAGAACATCGAACTGGAGAGTTCCAAGTTCGTGGCGGAAAAGGCCAACTTGGCCAAGTCGGATTTTCTATCCAGCATGAGCCATGAATTGCGCTCCCCGCTCAACGCAATCCTGGGCTTTGCCCAGCTGATGGACTCCGACTCGCCGCCGGCTTCAGCCTCGCAGAAGGCGAGCATCGAGCAGATCCTTCGTGCCGGGTGGTATCTGCTGGAGCTGATCAACGAGATCCTGGATCTGGCAGTGATTGAGTCTGGAAAGTTGACGCTGTCAGCGGAATCAGTGTCACTGGAAGAGGTCATGCTGGAATGCCAGGCGATGATCGAACCTCAGGCACAAAAGCGTGGCATTACCCTGACCTTTCCGCATTTCGATATGCCCAAGTCGGTCCATGCCGATCGAACGCGATTAAAGCAGGTACTGATCAATCTCCTTTCCAATGCAATCAAATACAACCAGCCGGGGGGAACAGTCCTCGTCGACTTCGTCGCGATCAATCCGGAACGCACGCGCATTCGCGTCCGCGACAGCGGCGCTGGGCTAACGCCGGAGAACCTGCTGCAGCTGTTCCAGCCATTCAACCGTCTCGGACAGGAAAACAGCACGGAGGAAGGCACCGGCATCGGTCTGGTGATGAGCAAGCGATTGGTCGAACTGATGGGCGGTGTGATCGGCGTCGACAGCGCGGTGGGTGCGGGCAGCTTGTTCTGGTTTGAACTGAACTCGGCCACCGCTGCGCATCTGGTCATTGATAGCGCGCTGACACTGCCCTTTGTAGCCGAGAGCATCAGGCCCGACGAACCCATGCGCACCCTGCTCTACGTCGAGGACAATCCGGCCAACCTCAGGCTGGTTGAACAGCTTATGGCGCGCCGTCCTGAGCTTCGTCTGCTGACTGCCATGGATGGGCTCACCGGAATCCAGCTTGCGCGCGACCAACGCCCCGACGTGATCCTGATGGACATCAATCTTCCCGGTATCAACGGTATTCAGGCGCTCAAGGTTCTGTCCCAGGATCCGGCGACGGCGCACATTCCGGTACTCGCGATCAGTGCCAATGCGATGCCGGGCGACGTGAAGAAAGGTCTGGAAGCCGGATTTTTTCGTTATCTCACCAAGCCGATCAACATAAATGCATTCATGGAATCGCTGGACACCGCCATGGACATCGCGGCGACACAATCCAAAAGGCAACACTAAGGACGGCCTGAATGAGTCACCACTTCGTTTTCGCTGTATAGCTTATCGTTTGTCACACCCTGGTTTTCAACAGCGGAACTGGTCGCTCTCAACAGCGGTGCTGGTCAAACTGCGGTCTTTCGCTCCCCGACTCAGGGGGCTGTCTAGGCGCCGAACTTGTTCAGAGGTTCCATAATGAATCACACTTCTGTGATCACGGCAGCAGACATTCTGTGTGGCAAGGTTCTGATCGTTGATGACCAGGAGACCAATGTACTGTTGCTTGAACAGATGTTGCGCGCTGCAGGCTATCTTTCCATCAATTCCACAACGGATCCGCGCAAGGTGTGTGCGCTGCATCTGAGGGATCGCTACGACTTGATTCTGCTCGACCTTCAGATGCCCGGCATGGATGGATTTCAGGTCATGGAGGGTCTGCAGAAAATCGAGACCGAGAGCTATCTTCCGGTGCTGGTGCTTACCGCCCAACCGGGCCACAAGCTGCGCGCGCTGCAGGCCGGCGCAAAGGATTTCATCAGCAAACCGTTCGACCTGGCGGAGGTGCTTTCGCGCGTGCACAACATGCTCGAGGTGCGTTTGTTGCACCAGGCATTGCGCACCTACAACCATGTTCTGGAACAGCGAGTTCGGAATAGAACCGCCGAGCTTCAGGAAAGCTACCTGGAGACAATCTTCGCAATGACACGCGCGGCAGAGCACAAGGACGAAGACACCGGAGCCCATGTGCAGCGCATCAGTTACTACAGTCGCGAGCTTGCGACTATTCTCGGCATGAATAGCGAGTTTGTCGAACACATATTTTTTGCAAGCCCCATGCACGACATCGGGAAAATAGGCATTCCCGACCACATTCTGCTCAAACGTGGCAGCCTATCGCCCGATGAGTGGGAAATCATGAAAGAGCACGCGCCGATGGGCGCCCACATCCTCGGTAACAGTAAGTCGCGGTTCCTTGCGATGGGCGCTGAAATCGCGCTCAATCACCACGAGCGTTGGGACGGAAGCGGTTACCCGGCTGGCAAGCGAGGTGACGCTATTCCCATAGCGGCGCGCGTCATGAATATCTGCGACATTTATGACGCGCTGCGCAGCAAACGACCCTACAAGCCCGCATTCGACCATGCAAAGTCCATGCAGATCATTGCGTGCGGCGATGGCCGCATCCGGCCGGAGCATTTTGACCCAAAGGTGCTTGCAGCGTTTATACAAAACGAGAATTTGTTCTGTCAGATCTTCGAGACAGGTAGCGCGTGCTGATCCCATGAGAACGCCGGCGCGCATACGTGCGCGCCGGGACGCATTCTGCGACCAAGAGTAATGGCGGGATCTTGGATCGCAGAATCGGTTCACTTGTCGTCGACTTCTTGTGGCTCTTTCTCGCGCGCCGCGTCAATTTTCGCCTCGGCCTTGACCGGCGTATCGCCGATGCTTGGCAGCTTGGTCGGCGCGTCCAGCAGCAGGTACGGATCGATGCGCGCGCCAATCCAACGCATTCCCAAATGCAGATGCGGGCCGGTGGAGCGGCCGGTGGATCCGACCTTGCCTAGCGCCTGTCCGCGCTTCACTTCGTCGCCGGTAGCGACTGTTAGTTCGGCCAGATGAAAATTCATGCTGATCAGTCCAGCGCCATGATCCACAAATACGGTGTTGCCGGTGAAGAACTGACTTTCCGCGAGCAGGACCGTGCCGTTGGCGACCGACTTGACCGTGCTTCCTTCAGCTACTGGTGCGTCACGTCCAGTGTGCTGGCTCTTGCGGATTCCATTGAAAATTCGTCGACTACCGAAATCATTCTCGCTGGCCGGCGTCGAGTTCGCGGGCTGAGCCAGCGGCAGGGAAAAGCGCGCCGGCCCATATTTGCCTTTGAACAATGCTAGCACTCGAGTGCGTTCCTCGCGGTGGCGCTTGAGGTTCGCTTCGGAGACGTTGACGAATGTGTCATCGGGCAGTGTGATTTCTACTTCGGGAAACTCAACTGGCTCCACGGTCAACGCACCCAGATGCTGCTTGCCATCCTGGTCGTATAGCGCGATCTCATGGACGCCGGGCTTGGCATGAATATCGATCGGGAAATAACACGCCGCGTCGACAGCGGGGTAGCGCTTGCCCATGAAACCGCAGTCTTGGGCCGCCAGGCCAGCCCAACGCGCGACACCGCCTTGGGCTACGACCACCGACGGCGCGGAGTGAGCGCCAGCGCTGGTGAACAGCGCCAGCGTCACGCTGCCAAGAATCCAGCGATTGATCGCTGCACCCCCGCGGGCTCCATTGCAGCCGCACGAGTTGGACATTATCTAGATCCGACCCATAAACAGCAGCACCAGGATGATTACCAATACCAGTCCGAGTCCGCCGCTGGGCCCGTAGCCCCAAGTCTTGCTGTGTCCCCAATTGGGCAGTGCGCCGACCAACATCAGAATCACAACGATTAACAGGATTGCGCCGAGCGACATATCATTCTCCTAGAGCGGTGGGGGTGAACCGGGTCGGGCCTGCGCCCGGATGGATCAACGTGCAGTCGCGGCATTGTGCCGCGCGAATTTCTGCAATGGCGGGCGCCCTAGAGGCGCATGTTGCCCGAGCCGAACAGGCCGAGCACGCCAATGATGATGAGATACACGGCAACGATGTAGTTGAGCAAACGCGGCTGCACCAGAATCAGGATGCCAGCGAGTAGGGCGATGATCGGGGCAAGACTCAGTTGGATATTCATGTTCGATTCCTTTGGCGACAGCTAATGAGCGACCCATCGACGGGCAACTTGGATTCTGGAAACTTACGGACCAGCGGGCTACTCCGTCTTGAGCCACAGTTTGCGCGCTGACAAACAAGAGTTCGGTTCGCTGCCGCACACTGTGCGCAGATTGTTCTTTGACAAACAACGCTTTGACAAACAACGCTTTGAGAAACCATTTTACGGCCAACGGCAATTTGCGCTTAGCTCATGACCCGCAAGCGAACGGGATGGCGCGCTTTGTGCGCGACAACCCGAGACAGCGATAAGGAAGGTCTGAATAAGTCACGACGTCGTCTTCGCCACACTGCTTATTGCTTTCCAAACCGCGCTCTCAACAGCGGAGCTGGTCGCTCTGAACAGCGGAGCTGGTCAAATCCTGCGGTTTTTCGCCCCCTGACTCAGGGGGCTATCGCGGCTTCGGACTTGTTCAGAGGTTCCATAAACAACGATTACCTAGGGGCCGCGTGAGCAACGACTAGTCTTTGTCCTGCTCTGAGTCAGCCGAGTCCTTGTCCTTGTCCTTGTCAGGCTTGCGACCACGCTGCTTGTTCGGCAGCATGTTGCGTACCTCCGGCTCCACCGCTTCGGCGTCTGCGCGCTCCTGTTCTTCGCGCTTGCGTGCAGCGTCTTGCTCGGCTTGCAGCTGGGCTTGTGCCTGAGCTTGTTGCTGTGCCAGCGCTTGCTGTTGTGCCTGCGTCTGTGCCTGTTGCTGCGCCAGTGCCTGTTGTTGTTGCTGGACGATTAGCAGCTGCTGGGCGTCGGCTTGGCGCTGTGCCTCGGCCAGACGCTGTTGCTCAGCCAGACGCGTTTGCGCGACTTGGAGATCGCGTGCGTTCTGCTGTTCGCGTTGACTGTTTTCATCGCGCTGTGCTCGTTGCTGAGCCTGGACCTGGCGCTGCGACTCCTCCTGGCGTAGATCAGCCTGACGCTGCTCGGCGGCACGCTGATCGCGCTGCGCTTGCTGCTGCTGCTGTTGCTGCATTTGTTCTTGCTGCTTGCTATCGCTCTGACGTTGGCGGCGCTCCAGCTGCCGGAGTTTGTCCTGGCTTTGGCGGTCCACACGCTGTTGGTCGACGGCGTCCTGTTGCTCTATAGCCTGCTGTTGCCGTCCGCCCTGCCCCGTACGCCCCGGGGGCAGTTGCGCGTCGCGACGATCGCCGCCGCCGCGGTTATTGTCATCCGCCTTCCCGTCGTCACGGTCACGACCACGGTCGTCTTGTCGGCGACCACGGTCGCCAGTCGATTCTGCTGAACGGTCAAGCGGCAGCAACTGTGGCGGCTGCCCGCCTTGTGCGGCAGGCGCCACGTCATCACGGCTCGATCCAGCTTCACGAGCATTCATCGCGTTACGTTGTGAAAGCACGCGGACATTTTCATGGGCATTGGCGTGGCCACTCTGCGCCGGCACCCCGGCACGTGGCTCCAGTGCCCGCCCTGGATTTTTCTGCAGCTGCTTCTCGCGCATGGAGAATGGGTTCGCCTCGGGTGGCGGTGCACTGCGCGCGATGACTTCACGATTGAAAGACTCCAGCTCAGGGCGTGCGCCGGACGCACGTCCCGCACCCAACACACTGCGCATATTGGGCGCAATCGGAGCAATACGGATCGTGTCACCGGTGCTTAGTGCACTGCTGTCGAGGCGAATCGCCGCCTGACGCACGGATCGCGCGTTGGCGAACACATCGCCAGGTACCGCGGTGATTCCACCGGCGACGGAACGATTGGCATAGTTCACCTGCGAAACATTGGTGTTGCCGCTGGCGTAGTTATTATAGATGTTGGTAATCGTGGTGTTGTTGATCACCGTGTTGTTGACGTTGACCTGGGTGAAGTAGTTGCGACTAACCTGATACGACGGCACATAGACTTCACGCGGTCCAAGTGGGAACCAGCCAATCGGCGATCGGCCACGTAACGAAAGCGAGACGCTCCAGTTGCTGCCGCCTACGAACGCGACGAGAGCAGGCGCATAAATTGGTCTTACGTTTCGTGGTCCGGGAATCCAGCCCCAGCGGTTGGAGACAGAGACCCAGCGTCCATAGTGCGAAGGAGCGAATCCCCAGGGCGCGCTGTCCACCCAGGTCCAGCCCCACGGCTCCTGCCAAACCCAATGGCCATCCCGATAAGGCGCCCAGTCAGAATCGACGCGGTTGGGAAACCACACATTGCCGTAACTGCGCACCTGGCGCCAGCTACCGTACTCGTCGAGATCAGCATAGCCCACGACGTCGTCGTCAAGGTAACGCAAGGATGCAGAACGGTCGAGGCGCAGGTCGCGGGCAAGGCTGTAACGATCAAAACTATCCGGACGGGGCAGCGCGTACATTTCGTAGTCGCGCAGATCGGCGTCATAAAAACGCACGGTGTCACCGGTATTCAGCGGAAAGCTTGAGTTTTCACCATAGGCCTCGCCGGCACCTTCCCAGACGACAATTGTGGTTTCGTCGTACTCGGGGTCGACATCGATGCGATATCTTCCGGCGCGATTGATGGTGAAGGCCAGGGTTGGCGTTGCCACTTCAAAACTTTGCCCACGATACAGGCGGCGCACGCGCAGGCTGATGGTGCCTTGTGTCAGCTGAACTTGCGCGATGCGATCGTCCAGCTCGAGAATTTCGAAGCTGCTGTCCGGCCCGAGTCGCACCGCTGCGCTGCCCATTTGCAATTCGGCGCGCGCATCGCGATCAGTCCACAGTCGATCACCACGCACCAGTGGGCGATTGCGCACCACGCCGAACCACTGGTCCTCGCCGGCGGGCGAGTAGCTCACCTCACCCTGGATGTGATTCAGACGCGCCACTCGCCCGGGCGGATCGCCGTGCGCGGCGCGCACATTTGATGCGAGGCCCAGCGAGCACAATAGAACGCCCGACAGGACGAACAATCGCGATAAATTCGACATGATGTGTTCCTTTAGGTCCGACGTCGGGAAGCACGCGGACAGCTGCTGCGGTGAATCGGGATGTGCGGTGAATCGGGACACTGCGGTTAGTCGTTACCCACCATTTCTTCGGACAACGCGACATGTTGCGCGCAACAATCGCAACGTGTGCGATGCAGCTTTTCACTCGTTAGAAAATCATCGGATGAATTCGACATTGCCATTTACGCGCGTGCGAGTTTGAACTCGAACTCTTTGAACTCGAACTCTTTAAGCTCGAACTCATTCGCGTCCGCGAACGACCAGCAACAGCACGCCAACCAATATGGCTCCGCCGCCAGCCCACGAGGGAATGTTCACTGTCTCCTTGTCCTTGATCGAGATTTCCATCGGTCCGATCTTGGCGTCATGGCTCTTCTTGGTGTACGTGAAGCTGCCATAGGCCAAGCTCAGGATGCCGGCTACGATCAATACAATTGCGGTCAATTTAATTCCGTTCATGGGTGGCGATCCTTTTAATTACGGGGATGAGGTCCGAGTCAACAGACGCTTCGCTAAGCTCGTCCGCGCCTGCCCATGAGCAGCGACACTACAAACAGGACGATGAAAATCAGGAACAGGATTTTCGCGATGCCGACGGCTGAGCCTGCGAGACCACCGAAGCCAAGCACGCCTGCAATCAGCGCGATGATGAGAAAGACAATGGCGTAGTGCAACATGACTAACACTCCTTAAGTAATTTCTTATTCAGGTCTGCCGCCCCGTTGGCGCGATGATCGCTGATCGCGATCGGCACACCCCCAAGCTGCGATGGAACGCCCGTGATTTACGCGGCTTTTGCTGCCGCGGCAACTTTGGACGTAGTTCTTGAAACTGTGCGCAGATTATGCAAGCCCAGGCGTTGCGTCGGTGCGGAAACACACACACGCGCCTATCCTTTGATTTCGCCGCAATCTGCAGCGCTGTGCCGGTGCTGGAGGTAGTGCTTGCGTGCCGTTTGGTCGGGATTAAGCAAAACGATGATCCGTAGAATTCAGCGCCTTCGACTCGACCGGGTGTAGTCACGACCCCTGCCGTTGGTCAATGGCAATTCGCGAGATTCGACGGCCGAACAGGAGTTGAGAAGAACCAGCTGGTTGCAACACGCTTGCGCCACGAGCCGTTCTCACGTCAAGTGTTCCGTCCACTAGTGTTCCCACAACACGCGTTCCTACAAAAGATCGAGCGCCCCTGGTTTCTACTGCGAAACTGCGGAGGCAACGGCCAGGGGCGGATTAGGGAACCTCTGAACCAGTCCGGAGCCGCGATAGCCCACTGAGTCAGGGGGCGAAAAACCGCAGGTTTTTTGGGGTTCGGCAAGCAATGAGCAGTGTGGCGAAGACGAAGTGGTGGCTTATTCAGACCTTCCTTAGACGCCGGGTTAGCCCTGCCTATGCACTGCAACACCCTCCAACCCCCTATAATCCACAGCCCGTCTCGTGCGCCGCGCCGCGGCACACCACAGCGCACTTCACTGAATATGATCATGTCCGACCACATCACCGAAACGATGCGGCGTCGCACGTTTGCGATTATTTCGCACCCTGACGCCGGCAAAACCACAATCACCGAAAAGCTGCTGTTGTTTGGCGGTGCAATCCAGATGGCGGGTAGCGTCAAGTCGCGCAAGGCGGCGCGTCACGCGACCTCAGACTGGATGGCGTTGGAAAAGGAGCGCGGTATTTCGGTCACTTCCAGCGTGATGCAGTTTCCCTATGAGGGCCGCATCATCAATCTGCTCGACACGCCAGGACATGCCGATTTCTCCGAAGACACTTATCGTGTACTTACCGCCGTCGATTCGGCACTGATGGTGATCGACGTTGCCAAGGGTGTTGAGGAACGCACGATCAAGCTGATGGATGTGTGCCGCATGCGCAGCACGCCGGTGATGACGTTCATCAACAAACTTGACCGCGAAGGGCGCTCGCCGATCGACCTGCTTGACGAAATCGAATCAGTGCTCAGGATTCAGTGTGCTCCGATCACTTGGCCAGTGGGAATGGGATCGCGACTGAAGGGGGTCTACCACCTGCTCGACGGCGATGTACATCTGTTCGAGCCGGGTAAAAACTTCACGCGCCAGGATTCGACCATTCTCAAACTGGACGATCCCGAGCTGGAACGACGCATCGGCGGCGACATGTTGCGCGAACTGCGCGATGAACTTGAGCTGGTTGAAGGCGCCTCGCACCCGTTCGACAAGGACGCCTATCTTGCCGGTCGCCAGGCACCGGTATTTTTTGGCTCCGGCGTAAACAATTTCGGCGTGCAGATGCTGCTGGATTTTTTTGTCGAACACGCTCCGCCGCCAACGACGCATACTACTACTACGCGCGTAGTCGCGGCGACTGAAGAGCGCATGACCGGCTTTGTGTTCAAGATCCAGGCGAACATGGACCCTAATCACCGTGATCGCGTTGCCTTCATGCGCATCTGCTCGGGCCGCTATGACTTGGGTATGAAAGCGTTTCAGGTGCGCACCGGAAAAGAAATGAAGCTGGCCAACGCGTTGACCTTCATGGCCTCGGACCGCGAGATTGTCGAGCGCGCCTATCCGGGCGATGTCATCGGCCTGCACAACCATGGCACCATTTCGATCGGCGATACTTTTACTGAGGGCGAGGCCATAGCATTCACTGGAATTCCCAATTTCGCGCCTGAGCTGTTCCGTCGCGCGCGCTTGAAGGACCCGCTGAAAATGAAGCAGTTGGCAAAGGGATTGGCACAACTGTCAGAAGAAGGTGCAACGCAGTTTTTCCGTCCGATCATGTCCAATGATTTGATACTGGGCGCGGTTGGTACGTTGCAGTTTGAGGTGGTCGCTTATCGACTGAAGGACGAGTACAGCGTTGAATGCGCCTTCGAGAACGTGCAGGTGGCGACCGCGCGCTGGGTGCATTGCAGCGACGCTAAAAAGCTCGCAGAGTTTCGTGAAAAAGCGGCAATGAACCTGGCCGTGGATGCAGCGGGCGAGTTGGTATACATCGCACCAACTCGGGTAAATTTGCAACTCATGCTGGAGCGCTGGCCGGAAGTACGCTTTGCCACTACCCGCGAACACGCGACTGCGGTTTCGGTGGACTAGAAGCCTGCGAGTTCATCTGGCGTGATGGCGGTGGTCGACAGCGGAGTTGGCAATCCCTGGTTTTTCAAGCAAGGCGCTGCGCTGGATTATGGTTAACCCGCAGCGCTCAGTAGCAGGCCGCGTTGCTGATCCGGTTCATCGGGAATCGGGGGCGTACGAAACGGTGGTCATCCTGGTTTCTCCCGGTGATGTCGGGGTTGCCAATATCCAGGCTGCCGGTGCCGCCAACATCACCGCACAATCCACCGAGGCGATGCACGAACTCCCCCACCGGCTCGCTGCTGATTTCGGCGCGCGAGCAACCGGGACAATAACCGCGAAAACTGCGCAGTGCGTAGCGTGCGTTGCCCTGCACTACCGGAGCGGTGCCGAGCGCCCAGCGCGGCGCGCCGTTGGCGTCGTAATAATAGACATAGGCGACACCAAGGCTGCGCCCATCGACACCGCGTTCGGCGATCGAAACGCCCCAACCCGCGTCGCCCGGCCCCGCATACCAGAGACCATTGGCATCGGTGGTCGCTATGCCGGCCTCGGCGAAACGCATGGGCTCGATGCACCAGCGCACGTCACGCCCTTCTATGCGCAACGAAAGTTCGGCGAGGGCGAGCGCATCAGCACGATCCGCGTCGGTATTGGCGCACGCACCCTGGTCGGCACTGACGCCGAACCGGATCGACACGTCTCCCGAAAGCAGCGCGTCGCGACGCTGCGGAGGATCACGATCGAGCGCGTAGCGGTAACGCGTCAGCCCGTTTTCATCCGCGACAAAACGCGCGCCTACGATTTGCCCAAGCGCGGCGTACCAGACCGGCTCACCCTTGCTGTCGTAGGTCACCAAGGTGAGCATCCAGCCTCCTGCTACCGGCTGCAGGTCGACGCCATGGCCGCGATGATTTCGGTCCCACCACAAGCCACGTTGCACTGCGACCGCCTGCATTGCGCCGCGATAGATCCATGCGCTGTCGCGGTCTGCGGGATAGGCGTCGAAACCACCAAAGTAAAAACCCGCGCCCTGGTCCTCGACAAAAGGTGAAGTCGCGAGCGCCCGCACCGAACGCAGCGATGTGCCTTCAACGGGAGGATCAGCGTAGTCGTAACTCAACCCATAGCTATAGCTGCCGTCGTGCTGACGCAGCAGATACCAGGCACCGTTGTGTGGCGTCTGTTGCGATTGTGGATGGTGCAGTTTTAGACCGATCGCCAATACCTGGTCAGCAGTCTCCGGATGACGCAGGGCAACGAACGCATTGCCGCCGAAATCAACCTCGGGGAGTTCACCGCCCCAAACTTCGGCGAATCCCGCGGCGATGTCCAGTTCGAGTGTTTTGCCAAATCCGGTGCCTGGGTCGACACGCACGATGCGACCACTGTGCGCATACGCCAGCAACAGTACGTCATGTCCCCCGGCCAACGGATCGGCGACAGCAGAAATCGCCGTAACCGCGGAGCCATGGAATCCTGCGCTATCCAGATCCGCTACGTGCTGCCAGCTTGGAGCGGTGCCGTCGACGCGCTGGTAAAGCCCACTGTTTTTTCCATTGACTGCGGCAAATGCAACCCCATTGGCCAGCGCGAAGCCGGCGATGTCCGCGCCTTCGAGCTCGGCACTGGTGCGCACGTCCAACTTGGCCTGGGTGACTTTCCACTCGGCGGAATGCACGCCGCCACCTCGGCTACCAAGCAACAATACATCCGCACCGGTCACCCGATCGCGGTGCACGTGCATCGCACTCAGCGCATGCGGCATCGAGGCCAAGGCACGGAACGGTTGGTCAGAAGCAGACCAGTGCCAATCAAACCCGCCAGCAGCGTTGGAAATTCCCGCGACCAGCAGCTCGACCGGTCGAGCGAGCAGCTGAGCGGAGCCGCTGCGTTGTAGGCTGATTCCGGCGAGCGCAGTAAATTTCGCGCCGTCGCCTGCGAACGCGTGCGCCTGTGTCCAGTAGCCATCGTGGCTGCGCTTGACCAGTACCCGCGCCGGTTCTATTGACTGGGGATCCGCATCGTTGAGACTGGCGATCAACGTGCCGCGGTAAGGGAAAAGAAAGGCCACTTCAGCACCGCGAAGCCGAATACGGCCGTCCGCCATCCCGGAAACGAAATCGGCACTGAAATCGAGGTGCTCGAAACGGGTCAGCCGCGGCAACGCCAGCGCATTGAGCCAGGAAAACATGGCATCACGAGCGCTTGAGTCCAGTGCTTCAAGGCCTTTGCCGTCAGCGCCAGCAACTGTCGCGGACAGCAGCACTACCTGATTTGCGACACCAGCCTCGCGCAATCGATCGGCGAAGCGCTCGCGCTGTCGCGCGTGCTCACGGACCCCGTCACGCGCGGCCAGCAGAAGAAAAGGCGGGACGCGATTCTCAGGTCGAATCTGCGCCAGGGGTGATGCTTGTAGCCAGCCTTCCGGCTGATCGCCCCACTGCCCCGCCAGCCTCAGGTATTGGTTGCGATCTGACGCCTGACGCATGCTCGCTTCCAGGTCCAGCGTGGTGGCACGCAGCAACACGACCCCTTCAATGACATCGGGCGTCATACCCTGGGCTTTCAGCCAGCGCGCATCTACCGCAAGCAGGGCGGCGAGGTGCGCACCGGTGCCAGCGCCGAACAGTCGAATGCGCGACGGATCGCCGCCAAAACGCGCAATGTTGCGATAGGTGTAGGCGACCGCTGCGGCCGCGTTTTCAATTTGCGCAGGGTGCCGCGTCAGCGCTACCGAATATTCGACACTGACCAGCACATGGCCGGCAGCGTTGATCCTGGAAATCTGCTCCTCCGACAGATGCGCGTCGCCAATCGCGCCATCGACACTGTGCAGCCAGACCAATACCGGGTGCGGGCCGGCGCCTGGCGGTGCATGTATGTCCAGCGGCGCCGATTCGTTTTGCACGCCGTAGCGAACATCGGTCCAGCTCGCCGCGTCGAGGCGCAACGCGCCAAGCAGGGCAAAAAGCAAAAAGCTGAACTGGCGGAAGATCATGGCGCACATTCTACCAGCCGAACGCTGCCTGCCCCTCTCCCCGGTTGCGACTGGCGTCGCAGATTACACGGCCATTCAAGCTGCAATGACAGACGATTCGGCACGGCGTTCAGCGCAGTACAAAATCAATCATCGGCGCGTGCGCACCCACGTCGGTACGTTGCACGGCGTCGACTCGAGCATGCGCTGGTCCGCGCTCCAACCACAGTGCGAGCGCCTCTATGGCCGCGGCGTCGCCCTGTGCCACTACTTCTACGCGACCATCTTCAAGATTGCGCACCATGCCAACGAGGGCGAGCTGCAACGCGGTGCGCCGCGCGCCAGCGCGAAAACCCACGCCCTGCACTCTGCCCTCGATCAGAAAGCGGGCCGACGGCACTAGCGGTCCGCCGCGATCATCTTCTCGAGTTCGGCCCGCGTCACAGGACCCATGATCTTTTCGGCAATGCTGCCATCCGGGGCCACTAGATAGGTGAGCGGAAGGCCACGCGGCGTATCAAAATCGGCGGGAGGGTTGTACACATCAACCAGTGCGATCGGATAGACCACCGGGTGCTCTGACACAAAAGCCTGCAGATCCCTGAGGTCGATCTCCTCGAACGCCAGGCCAACCACGGACACATCTTTGCGTTCGGCGTCCAGCGCCGACAATTCAGGCATCTCCTTGATACAGGGAGGGCACCAGGTCGCCCAGAAATTGACCACCACCCAGGTTCCACGATGAGCCGACAACTTGAAGCTGCCACCCTCTATCGTGGCTATCTCCAGGCTGGGTTGCCGGGCCCGGTTGTTTTCGGATACGGCCGGTTCGTCCGCGGAAACGGCCGGCCCGTCTGCGGCGACGACCGATCCGATGGCCCCAAAGAGCGCCATGGCCAAGGCCAACGCGTTGATCAGTATCCGTTGCTGCTTGCCGCTCATTGCATCATTCCCTATTCCGATGACTGATCCTGCGCGTTTTGGCAACGCGTCCAAGGAACCCATAAGCGACGTAGACCACACGCGCCGATGACAGTTCCCCATGGAAGATCCGAAAAAGACCGGTCGAACGGGCATAATCACACATCTCCACACGAGTCGATGTATGCCTTCTGTCCAGATTCTGGTTCTCTACTACAGCCGACACGGCGCTACCGCCGAGCTGGCGCGCCTGATCGCGCGCGGCGTCGAAGAAATCGCTGGAGCCCAGGCGCGGCTGCGCACTGTGCCCGCGCTGCGCAGCGACGCTGACACTCAGGCGCCGCTAGCAGTGCCCGACTCCGGGCCACCGTACGTCAATCTGGGTGACCTGAAGGACTGCGATGGCTTGGTTCTGGGTAGCCCAACACGCTTTGGCAACATGGCCGCCCCACTGAAACATTTTATCGACGGCACATCGTCCCAATGGCTTTCCGGCACGCTGGCAGGCAAACCGGCAGCATGCTTCACCTCGACCGCCAGCATGCACGGCGGACAGGAGACGACCCTGCTCAGCATGATGCTGCCGCTGTTTCATCACGGCATGCTGGTGATGGGCCTGCCCTACACCGAAGCAGAATTGTCCTCGACGCGCAGCGGCGGCTCACCGTATGGCGCGAGCCACCTGGCCGGCACGCGCGGCGAAGAGCCCATCACCAGCGACGAAAAGTTGCTGTGCCGCGCACTGGGTCGTCGAGTCGCGACGGTTGCGTTAAAGCTCAAGGCAATTGCGTGAGCATTGCCCACCGTGTTGCGGTGATTGCATTGTGCGCGCTTGCGGCTCTGCAAGTGGCCTGGTATGGATGGTGGTCGCCGCCAACAGAAATCAGCAAATCGGCTGCCATTTCCTTCGCCCTGGTCTGGTTCGCACTGCCATTGCTCGTCGCCAGAGTAGACGCCGGGCGTGCACTGCTGGTCGGCGCCTTGCTGGCGCTGCTGTATTTTTCGCATGGCGTGATGGAGGCCTGGGCCAATCCATCAAATCGACTACCAGCAGTTATCGAGATCGTGCTCTCCATCATCATCGTGGGCTGTGCGGGTTGGCCTTCGTGGTCGAAGGCCGCTTCCCGAAAAAAAAGCGCGGCACTGCCGGTCAAGGACTGAACGGCCAGCCATGACGACGGACCGGTGCGCTCAAACAGCACGAAAGCAAGCTCCGTTTCTGCGCGATGCATGCTCAGCGCTGATTGCGGGACAGTTTCCGCGGGCCATCATTTCCCTGTAAACACAAAACGTGGCAACCTCTTGAAAATGGGATTCAGGTAGATCGATGGCATTCACTCAATCGGCACCGGCGCTTGCCAACCAATACCTGGACGACCGTCTGCTGCGTTCGCTGTTGCGACGCGTGCTTCCGGCCAGCATGTTGCAGGAAATCGAGCCGGAGCTGACCGAGTTCGGCGAACGCGTGGCCGGCGAGTTCTACGCGTCTCAGCTGGCGGACCAGGCGTTCGAGCCACTGCTCATTCAATTCGATGCCTTCGGCAATCGAATCGATCGGGTGACGTTGTCACCGTTCTGGCAGCAAGCCGGCGTCATTGCCGCTCGTGCCGGACTGGTCGCTGCAGGCTACGAAAAAAAATACCAGCAACACGCGCGCCTGCATCAATTCGCGCTCGCATATTTATTTCATCCTTCAAGCGAGTTGTACTCATGTCCACTGGCGATGAGCGACGGCGCCGCGCGCTGCCTGCTGTCATCTGGCAACCAGGTACTGATCGAGCGCGCAGTGCCGCGACTCACCAGTCGCGACCCCACCCAGTTCTGGATCAGCGGGCAATGGATGACCGAAACCAGCGGAGGTTCCGATGTCAGCGGCACCGAGACCATTGCCAAACAGGATGAACGCGGACGCTGGCGTTTGCACGGTCGTAAATGGTTTGCATCAGCGATCATCGCTGACATGGCTCTGGTACTGGCGCGCCCCGAAGGCAATGCCGCTGGCGCCGACGGCCTGGCACTGTTCTACGTCGAGCCGCGTAAGGCCGACGGTCGCTTTCGCAACATCGAAATCGATCGACTGAAAGACAAGCTGGGCACGCGCATGTTGCCCACCGCGGAAATCCGATTGCTCGGAACGCCGGCGGAGTTGGTCGATACAACCCAGCATGGCGTGCGCAGCATCGCTCCGATGCTGAACGTCACTCGGCTCTGGAACGCAGTATGCGCCACTGGTTTTTTGCGCCGTGCGCTGACGCTGGCGCGGGACTTCGCCACGCGTCGCGTGGTATTTGGCATGCCGCTGATTGACCAGCCCTTGCATCAACAGACACTGGCCGATCTGCAGGCGGAATTGGAAGCATGCTTCCACCTCGCCTTCTACGTCGCCGAGCTGCTCGGAAAATCCGAGCAGGCGGATTGCGATGACGCGACGCGACATCTGCTGAGATTATTGACCCCCATTGTCAAGCTGACGACTGCCAAGGCCGCAGTCGCCGGCGTCAGTGAAGCGATCGAGTGTTTTGGCGGAATCGGTTATGTCGAAGACAGCGGCCTGCCCACGCTGCTGCGCGATGCCCAGGTTCTGCCGATCTGGGAGGGCACCACCAATGTTCTGGCACTCGATGTACTCGAGGTACTCAAGCAGATCGGCGGACTGCAGCATTTTCTGACCGCGATCCGCAGCCTGGCAGCTCAGGTCAGCCTGCCCGAACTTGAGTCGGTGGTGAAGGTCATTCGTGAATCAACCACGTTGATCGCCGAATGGATTCAGAAACGTTCGGGGAACAAGGAAGAGCTGCAGGCCGGCGCGCGCGGATTGGCGATGTCAATGGGGCGCACTCTGGCTTTGGCTCTGCTCGCCCGCCATGCCGATTGGAGCTTCCGCGCCGAGCACGATCCACGCCCGGTGAATGCGGCGCGCCGCTTTGCGCGACTTGGCGTTGTTCGCCTGTCCGAGAATACGCTGAGCGAGGCGCGTATGCTGTCCAGCGACATCTACGCATAAGCCGGTAGCGCCTCGGCCGCGAAAGCGTTGGTCGGTTCACTCAATCATTCCTGCTCCAACTGGCGAGTCACCCATGGAACATCTCTGCATCGTCACCACCGGCGGCACCATCGACAAGATCTACTTCGATGACAAGTCTGACTATCAGATCGGTGCACCACAGATCGGCGAAATCCTGCATGCCTTGGGCGTGGGTTTTCGCTTTGACGTTGTTCCGGTGCTGCGCAAAGACAGCCTGCACATCACCGGCGACGATCGTGCCCTCATCCGCCGCACGATCGAGGCGCAACCGGCACGCCATGTGCTTGTCACGCATGGCACCGACACCATGGTGGAAACCGCAAAGGTGCTGGCGACAATTGCTGACAAGGTGATCGTGCTGACCGGCGCATTGAATCCGGCGCGTTTCACGGGTTCGGACGCAGTGTTCAACATCGGTTGCGCGGTCGGCGCCGTGCAGACTCTGGATGCGGGCATCTATATTGCGATGAATGGGCGCATCTGGGATCCAGCGCACGTGCGCAAGAACGTCGCCGCCAATCGCTTCGAGTCACTCGCTCCCGTGTAGTAGCGAACCCGCAAAAAAGAACCCCGGCGCGGGGCCGGGGTCCGGGTGTCGCTCTTGCGCGGCGTGACGCCGCCCTCACTCGATCAGAATTGCATCGACCAGCTGTTGATATAGCCAACGTCACCTGCAGCGTTGTCGTTCACCCTGAGGTTCCAGGTGCCGTTGGCGACTTCGCTTGAGGCGTTGATGGTCACCGTCTTGATGATGTTGTCGATGCCCCCACCCGTGTAGTTGTGGATGTTGTACAACGTGCCATCGGGAGCCACCAGGTCGACCTTCAGATCACCTTGGTAGGTGTGCACGATGTTCACTGCAACACTCAGCGTCGACGGCGCATTGCCGGTGCGGCCGCTGACTACGATTGGGCTGTTCACCGTCGTGTTGTCACCGATCGCGTAGTCCGCCGTGTTCTGGAAGAAGCTGGTGCCGCCGCCTCCCGCTGTATAGCTGCCAGTCAACGAGACACCCGAAAAGGCCGAGTAGGCTTTCAGCCGCACATGGTAAGTGCCGGCCTGCGCGGTCGCGATGTTGCAGGTCTCGGCATTGCCACCAAGGTACGGACGGCAGTCGTAAACCGTGTCGGTTGGCGCCGAGCCGAACTTCACATACATGTCGGCATCACCGCTCCCGCCGGCCATGACGAACTTCAGTCCGGTCGCGCCAGCTGGCACCACCATCGTGTAGTTCAATGACGCTCCCAGCGCAGCCGACAGGCCGGTCACCGCGACGCCATTGCTCAACACCGTGCCACCGCCACCACTGGTCACCGTCACCGAGCTCGACTTGGCGTTGGTTGCACCGCCGTTATCGGTCACCGTCAGGGTCACTGTGTAGGTACCGGCCGCACCGTAGCTCTTGCTCGGGCTGGTCGCGGTCGACGTGGTGCCATCGCCGAAATTCCAGCTACGCGAGGCGATCGTGCCATCGCTGTCGCTCGAGCTATCGGTGAACGTCGCCGTGAGGGCACTGGTGGTGAAGCTGAAGTTCGCCGTTGGAGCGACGTTGGTGGGTGTGCCGTTCAATGCCTGCAAAGTCTTGCCTGCATCAGCGACACCGGCACCACATCCTCCGGAACAAGTGCCAGTCAACGCACGTACGTTGGCGCGCATCGTCGATTCGACCTGCGCCGGCGACAGCGACGGTGTCTTCGACAACATCACCGCGGCCAGTCCGGCGATATGCGGAGCGGCCATCGATGTACCTTGATAAAACGCATAAGTGGCGCTGCCCGGCGTTGTAGTGCCGGTATTCAATGTGGACAACACGCCGTTGCCACTCACCGCGGTCTCACCACCCGGAGCGGCGATGTCGATGATCGTGCCATAGTTGGAATACGAAGCACGATTGCCCTCGCGATCCAGCGAAGCCACATTGATCACGTTGTTGCAACTTGCTGGACGAAAGCCGCTCGCGTTGGCGTTGGAGTTACCCGCCGCCACTGCGACTACCGTGCCGCGACCAACAGCTGAGTTGATTGCGTTCTGGTACGTGGCATCGCAGGCGCCCGAACCACCGAGCGACATGTTGATTACTTTGGCCGGGGTCGGGTTGGCCGGGATACCGCTTACCGTGCCGCCAGACGCCCAGACGATGGCGTCGGCAATGTCGGACAAGGTGCCGCCACACTTACCAAGAACGCGCACTGGCTGGACTCTGGCGTTGAACGCAACGCCGGCCACACCCGCACTGTTGTTGGTAACGGCGGCGATGGTGCCCGCCACATGCGAGCCGTGCCAAGAGGAGTTCTGGTTGAAGCTGACTCCGCATTCGGCACCGGTAAACCAGTCACCTTCGTCTTGCGGATTGGAATCGCGGCCGTTGCCATCACGCGCAGCTGCCGAGTCGGAAATAAAATCGTAGCCGGCGACGAGATTAGCGGCCAGATCAGAATGCGAAGTGATGCCGGTATCGATCACCGCCACCACGACTCCGCTGCCAGTGGCAATGTCCCAGGCCGCCGGCAGGTTCATACCGGAAGCGCCACCCACGTAATGCCACTGTTCACCGTACCGCGTGTCATTGGGAACAAACAGCGCATGCATCATGGCATCAGCCTGCACATACTCGACATCCGGATTGGATGCAATGCTGTGCATGAAGCGATTCGCTTCGGCTGACGTCAACTGTTTGCCTTCCACCCGAATCAGATCTGCGCCGACGCCCAGACGCCGCGCGTGCGCCAGCGGACGACCGGTTTGAAGAGCCAAGGAAGCGACGGCGCTGACTGCACCGGCAGTACTCCCGCGTGCCGCGGTCTGGGCTTTGAATTGAACGATGAACTGACCGAAGCTCTGTTGAGTATTTAGATCGTCGGTGTAGACCTGACCTGCGCTGACCGATGTTGTCGCGAGCGTCCCCAATGCGAGGGACGTGGCCAGGGCCAGTGCTTTCATTCCGGAAAAATGACGTGTGTTCACAGTGGATTTTTTCCTTCCCGATACGTTCATTGTGTGGTGAATGGAGCATGTCCTTCACCGTTCTTTTCGCTCCCTGCGCCAGCCAGTTTCAGACGCACGCTGTTCCCTCCGGGAGTTGAGTCCCTGCGAGTCAGAAATGCATCTGCCCTTGGCGCTGATCGACGCATCGGGCTCTGGCTAATTTCCCCTGTCCGAGCTGATCGGACTGACTGAACGTAGTCTGAAAACAATTATGGCGTCAATCGGGCAGTGCAGCATATTTTGGGCGCGTTTCGCCCAGCGAAATGCTGCGTCGCAGCGGTAAACTGCGAGACTATGCAAAACCTGTTTGTATCGGTAAGCGAAAGCCGATGAATCGGCTGGTTTTACTCTTTCACTTGCCCGGCCCAGAAGATGCTGCGACGCGCCAAATCTCGACTAGCGGCGCTGACCGGTGCGGATCGTCTGGATCTTCTTGGGCCGGCGCCACCAGCCGATCGCGAACGCCAAAAGTGCCAGTGGAGGTAGCCAATGAGTCTTGACCAACCAATATTGGCTTGACGAAAAGCGCTGGGAAAAGAGGTTTTCCATAGTCAGCTCGCGCTCGGCGAGTAGACGCTCGCGTGCCGGACCGAAGGTGGCCTCGGCTGATGCCCTGGCCCGCTCCTGCATACCCGTCAGTGCAATCGCTTTTTGGCCGAGGTAGGAATAGGTCAGCACGAGCGGCGCCTCGCGTGCCGCAGAATCGGCAATGACTGGCCCGATATCTTTCAACTGCGCCGCGCTGCCCCAGTGCCAGCTATTGAACCCTAACGAAAGGACTAGTATTGGCAGCGCAATGTAGTCAAGGCGAAAAGCCATCGGGTCACCTCTAAGGATTGGATGTGAAACGGCTGGAAGCGATTAAAGATGAAGTGATGATGCCACGCTTGCGCTAGTGGTACGAGCCTGCTGGGACCAAATGTGAGGTATCGCACATTCGGCAAACTCGGCACGAGTCGTGCATCAATTATCGCGAGACCGACAAATTTCTTTTTTCAAATTCAGGCCTGCAGATTGCCGCCACGTCAAAGCACTTTCCGCAATGGCCAAGGTCCCGCAAGCTCTTAGCATTTTTCATACCGCGCACGGTGAATTCGATGTCCTCTGGCCCGCAACCCACAATTGACGACACGAACCGCCCGCCGGCTGGGTCGTTGATCGCATTGTGGACAGAGCTCAGCGAGCAATGGACACAGCCTGCCGCGCAGCACTTTGGCGACCGTGTCAGCACCTTGTTCGACGCAGCGCTCGGTGACCAAGTGACGCGTTTGGGCGATCTCGCGGCCTACTTCGCCACCTTTATCGAAACGGGACGAGAGCCCAATACAGCTCAGCGCATTCGGTTGGAGGAACTGGTCAAACAGGCGGCGCTTGCGCGCGTCGATGCCTGGCAGGCCGACAGCGCCCTGCCGCTGCGGGCGCGGCTGCGTCCCCCAATGGCAGCAACGGAGCTGCAGACAACGCAGATTCCGGAGCTTGTGCCGTTTCTGACGATACCCAGACAAAGACCGCTGGCTGCACGTAATTCAATTTGCCTGATCGGCGTGCTTGATGCATTCGCGCCGGGACTGGCCGCTACCCTGACTGAACGCGGTTATGAGGTGACCGAATTCCCGGTTGCCAGCGCCGCACATGGCTACCTGCGCAGCACTGCGCCGGGAGCAGTGGTCATGCTCGCACCTCAGCTGCGCGCACTGCCGTCGCTGCAAGCGCTATGGAGCAAAGCAAGCGCACCGCCAGCGCTTGTGGTGCTTTCGCCAAATCGCGACCTGACCCACCGCCTGCTGTCCTTGCGCGCGAATGCTGCAGCGTTCTTCGCTGCGCCATTGGACAGCTACCGCATTGTATCGCGGCTCGACGAATTGCTCGGGCGGCAGTCGCTGCCGCCTTATCGGGTACTGATCGTTGAAGACGACCGCGACCTGGCTATCCAATGCGGCAATTGGGTAGCCGGGGAGGGAATGACCGCGCGCATTGCCGCTTACGGTAGTGCCGCGATTGCCGCACTGGCCGAGTTTCAACCCGATCTGGTGCTGATCGATGCCAGTTTGCCAGATGCGCGCGGCGTCGATCTGGTGCAAGTCATAAGACAGCAGCCGGAGCACGTGATGCTGCCCATTGTGCTGATGTCTACGGCGGGCGATGCCGGTGAACGATTCGACGCGATCGCCGCTGGCGCCGACGAAGTGTTGGTCAAGCCGCTGAAGGCGCGGCATGTCATCGGTGTCGTGCGCGCGCGCGTACAGCGCGCCGTTTGGCTTCGTGCCCAGGCCGAGGTCGGCGCTGCGCGCGACCCGAAGAGCGGCTTCTATCCGCGCTCCGTACTGGCCGACCGCATTCCCGCACGTATCGGCACCACGGGCGCAGCGTTGATGGCGATGGCCATCGATGAAGCGGACGCATTGCGCAAGCAAATCGGTACTTCCGGCCTGACTGCTCTGGACATAGAGATTGGGCAGCGGCTGCGCGATGTGCTGGCACCACACGACATGGCCGGCACATTGCGCGACTGTGTCTGGATGGTGTTGATCACGCGCGACCGCCGCGACGCGATTGCGCAGTTGGCCGAACGCATTCGCTTTGCCATGGTCGAACGACCGCTGTCCGCTGCGGCCGCACAAATTCCCTTCAGTGTCAGCATCGGCCTGGTCGAACTTGAAGAAGGCGAGTGGACCGTCGATGCCGGGATCGCAGCTGCTGAAACAGCCATTGCCATTGCGCAGCAACACGGCGGAAATACCGTGGCCTGGTTCGACGGAAAGGCCGTCGCAGGTCCTGACCCGGCTCTGGCGGTACGCGCCGTTCTCAGTCGCGAGCTCGATCCGCGGCACGTGCGCGTCGAATTTCGTCCGCTGGTGCCGTTGAAAGGCACACTGCACGGTCAGTTCGATATGCAATTCTTCCTGGCCAGCGCACATGACGCTGGATCACGCGCCAATTACGCCACCTGTGCCAGTGTCGCCAAGGAACTCGGCGTGCGCCAACAGTTCGAGCGCATGCGCCTGATTCACGCGCTTGAAATCCGCAGCGCTGCGCGCAGTGAACGTCAGGCTTTACGTCTGCTGATGCCAATGATGGCCGACTGGCTGATCATTCCGGGGGAAGTCGATTGGCTGCTCGCAGAACTCGCAAAACGCAAGCTCGCTGGCCCGGGCTTCACCTTCGAACTGCCCAGCGCAGAACTGCTCGACCACCGCGAAGTTTTGAGCGAACCGTTGGCCAGACTGCGCGCAGCCGGACTGAGGGTCGGGCTTTCGGACTACGGACGCGACTTTGCCGCGGTGCACGTTCTGACCCGGCTGCCTGTCGATACGCTGAGACTGGACGCGGAGCTGGTCGATGCCAGCACGCTGTCCAATTCGGCCAATCCAACGCTGTTGGCGCTGGTGCGCAAAGCGCATCAGCTCGGTGCAATGGTGATCGCCCCGTCGATGGATCGGCCGGAAAGGGCGCATTTACTGTTGCGCCTGGGCATCGACTATGGCGTTGGCGATGCATTCGGTCCCGCCACGACACAGCCAGATTTCGATTTTAGCCGCCCGCTTTGGTGACCACGCGTTTTGCATTCGTCTTGCTGAGAGAATGATTGCGTCCAGAGTTTTCGCTGAGCTTCTCGTTACTTGGAAGCGAAGCTCAATGCGCACCTGAAATTATCGAAAATGACCGGCTCGATCGTGAGTAACGGCCCACCCAACCGGTCGCATATCAATCCGGGCAAAAGATGAACCTGCGCGATCTCAAGTATCTGGTGGCCCTGATGGACCACAAACATTTTGGCCGCGCGGCCGAAGCATGTTTCGTCAGCCAGCCAACCCTGTCGACGCAGATAAAAAAGCTGGAAGACGAGCTCGGCGTGGTGCTGGTAGAACGCAATCCGCGCCATGTCATGCTCACCGATGTGGGTGTGGAAATCGCCAGCCGCGCACGCCTGGTGCTCGACGAAGTAAATCAAATGCGCGAGCTGGCGCGTCGCACCCGCGATCCCGAAGCGGGCACCGTGCGCCTGGGTATATTTCCAACGCTCGCGCCGTATCTCTTGCCGCACGTGATTCCGCAGGTACGCAGGCGTTTTCCAAAACTGCTGCTGTTGCTGACTGAGGAAAAAACCGAGGAACTGCTGCGCCGCGTGCGCGATGGGCGCCTCGACGCGGCCGTCGTAGCGCTGCCGATCGGCGATGCGACGCTGCACGAGGAATTCCTGTTCGAGGAGCGCTTTCTGCTCGCTATGCCCGAAGATCATCCGTTGTCTCGGCAAAAGAGAATCGTCGCCGCCGACCTCGAAGACCAGCAGCTGCTCTTGCTGGAAGACGGACACTGTCTGCGTGATCAGGCATTGGCAGTGTGTCGTCTCAGTGGCGCCGATGAACATTCTGGATTTCGCGCGACCAGCCTGGAAACCTTGCGCCAGATGGTGGGCTCGGGCGTTGGCATCACGCTGCTGCCGGCGCTGTCGGTGCAGCCACCGGTGGCGCCGATGCCGGGTCTTAAACTGTTGCGCTTCAGCGACAATGCACCCAGTCGTCGCATTGCCCTGGTTTGGCGTCGCAGCTCTGCCTTCGCTCCTTTCCTCACGCGGCTGGCGAAAGTCCTGGCCCAGGTACCGAAACCGCTACTGGCCGGGCTGGCAGCACCACAATAGCGATCGATCGAGGCGCTCAATCGATTCCATCGAAACAATCGATTGTGCCGTTACGCCCATGCTCGCTACATTGCGCTCAGGATCTGAAGGAGTCGCGCCAGGCGCGGGACTGATTCACACCCTCTCCAGGCCTTGGACGCAGGGCCATCAATCAAAAGCGAGGTGCAGCATGGAACTCAAAGGCTCCAATACCGAAGGCAATCTCAAGGCAGCGTTTGCCGGCGAATCCCAGGCCAATCGACGCTATCTGTATTTTGCGCAGAAAGCTGATGTAGAGGGCTACAACGACGTGGCAGCAGTATTCCGTTCCACTGCCGAAGGCGAGACCGGACATGCCCACGGCCATCTTGAGTATCTGGAGACCTGCGGTGATCCAGCCACCGGACTTCCGTTCGGCGAGACTCGGGCGAACCTGCGCAGCGCCATCGCGGGAGAGACGCACGAATACTCCGACATGTACCCGGGCATGGCCAAGTCCGCGCGCGAAGAAGGCTTCGACGAAATAGCCGACTGGTTCGAAACGTTGGCCAAGGCCGAACGTTCGCACGCCAATCGCTTTACCAAGGCGTTGAACGAAGTCGTTTGACGCGACTGGGACGCAGCCCGGCATCAGCAATAGTCAGGTCGGCTCAGCCGCACCCGACGATCGCCGATGCTGGCTGCTGATGCACGTTTGGCGCGTTGGGCACTGGCCGACTGGATTTTTCAGTTGGCCCAAGCTTGCGCAGTTTTGCATGATGCATTCTTGAATGATGCATTTTTGACCGATGCAGTCTTGACTAATGCATTGTTGACCGAACAGATTCTGCAACCGGAGTAGGTGAATGTCGAAGTCCCCCGTTGCAGCGCGCGAAGGCAGTCTTGATGCGCCGACTCGGCATGCGTTGGATTGGCGCAGCGAATCGTTCTACGACGAAACCGCGCTAAATAAGGAACTCGAGCGCGCCTTCGACATTTGCCATGGTTGTCGTCGATGCGTGAGCCTGTGTCAATCATTTCCGACTCTTTTTGATCTTGTCGACGCAACCGCTGATGGCGAAGTGCACGGGATTCCCAAGGCCCATTTCAGCAAGGTCGTGGATCAGTGCTATCTATGCGATCTTTGTTATCAGACCAAATGTCCTTACGTTCCACCCCACCCTTGGAACCTGGATTTTCCGCATTTAATGTTGCGCGCCAAAGCCGTGCAGCATCGCCAGGGCAAGACAGCGCTGGCCTCCAGGATTCTTTCCGCGACAACAGCCGTTGGCAAACTCGCCAGCATCCCGGTCGTGGTTGAACTGGTAAACGCCGGCAATCGCAATGGTGCGTTTCGTAAATTGCTCGACAAGACCCTGGGCGTGCACCCCGATGCGGTAATTCCGAAATACTACAGTCGTACTGCGCGCCGGCGTCTGCGTCGGAACGCGCCAGCCGCCTCGGCACATGTGTCGGCCGGTCCGACGCGCGGCAAGGTGGCGGTATTTACCACCTGCTATGGCAACGTCAACATGCCACAGGTTGTGGAAGATATGGTTGCGGTGTTTCGTCACAACGGAATCGAAGTGCAACTGGTCGCCCGCGAGCAATGCTGTGGCATGCCCAAACTCGAAATCGGCGATCTGGATGCCGTGGCGCGCTACAAGGAGTCCAATATTCCTGTGCTGGCCAAAGCGGTGGCCGAGGGCTTCGATATCGTGGCGCCGATTCCCTCATGCGTACTGATGTTCAAACAGGAACTGCCGCTGATGTTTCCCGACGATAGGGATGTCCAGACAGTGAAACGCGCCATCTTCGACCCATTCGAATACTTGATGCATCGTCATCAGGCAGGGTTGTTGAAGACCGAGTTTCCCAATGCGCTGGGCAAGATCGCGTATCACGCCCCCTGCCACCAGCGCGTGCAGAACATCGGTCCCAAGACACGCGATATCCTGGCGCTGGTAGCGGGAACCGAACTGAACTTGATCGAGCGCTGCTCGGGACACGATGGCACCTACGGCGTCAAGACGGCGACCTATCCGCTTGCGCGCAAGATCGCCAAACCGGTATCCGATCGCGTGGCCAAACTCGACGCCGCTCACTTCATCAGCGATTGTCCAATGGCAGCAGCACATATCGCTGATGGTGTGCCCGGCAAGCCTGAAGGCGGTAATCCCCTTTCGCTACTACGCTATGCCTACGACATCTGACCCAGACTTTTTCGTGAACTTTCAGACCATGAACACAGATACCCCCGCATCCGGCCCACTTACCCGCGGCGACCTCCTTTCGCTGGAGGTCTATGCCGGAAAGCGTTCCGAGTTACGCAGCCGTGCGATGGCGCATAAGCGCAACCGTACCGTGCGTCTGGGCGAGCATATGACGTTGTTGTTCGAGGATCGCGTGACGGTGCAGTATCAGATACAGGAGATGCTGCGGATCGAGCGGATCTTCGAAGCCAAAGGTATCCAGGACGAGCTCGATGCCTACAATCCTTTGATTCCCGACGGCAACAATCTCAAGGCAACCCTGCTGATCGAGTATCCGGATCCGGCCGAGCGCGCGACACGGCTGACCGAGCTGCGCGGTATCGAAGACTGCGTGTATACGCAGGTCGGTGCAGGGCCTCGCCAGTTTGCCGTGGCCGACGAGGACATGGACCGCAGCAACGACAGCAAGACCTCGGCCGTGCATTTTCTGCGCTTCCAGATGAGCAGCACGCAACGCCAGGCGCTACGCGAAGGCGAATCGCTGAGTTTTGGCGTCGAAGACCCGCGTTACCTTCAGTTGCAGTTGCTCAGCGCCGAACTGCGGCAGGCACTGGTAGCTGACCTCAACCAGGGAAGGTCTGAATAAGTCACCAGTTCGTCTTCGCCGCACTGCTTACTGCTTGCCAAACCCCCGCTCTCAACAGCGGAGCTGGTCAACCTGCGGTTTTTCGCCCACTGACTCAGGGGGCTATCGCGGCTCCGGACTTGTTCAGATGTTCTCTAGAGCCGCTACAACAGACAGGGCGCTAATCGCTGCGATCTTCAGGTGAGCACTGCCCGGCTTCTGATTTGCGACCTGGCCGGATTTTCCACCCATTCCTGTATGTGAAAGTGCACACATCACTTGCAGGGGCCAGCATGTCTATGCTTCGATTTGTTTTGGTCGCGCTCTGCGCGGCCGCGGGTGGCGCTCAAGCGCAGGTAACGACCCCCAATCCTGTCATCTTCGTCACCCAGTATCCGGTGCCCAACGATTTCGCGACCATCGGTTCAGTGTTCGCCAATCATCGCGCCAGCGTGGATCTCAGCGGCCGTGGTGGCGACCTTTACATCCGCTACGGCAATGGCACGCTGCGCAACCTCACGCGCGAGGCGGGCTACGGCGAAGCAGGGGTATTTCAGGGCACTCAGTCGATCACCGTACGCGACCCAAGCGTGCACTGGTCAGGCACGCGGGCATTGTTCAGTATGACGATCGGCGCACCGACACAACAATTCGTGCGCACCACCGAATACTTTCAGATTTACCAGGTGACCGGCTTCGGCGTCGGCCAGACCGCGGTCATCACCAAGCTCGCGGGTCAGCCACTGGATTTCAACAACATCATGCCGGTCTACGGCTCGGACGACAGCATCATTTTCGCATCGGATCGCCCACGCAATGGCCAGCGCCACCTGTACCCACAACACGACGAGTACGAGTCCACGGACACCGTAACCGGGCTGTGGAAACTGCAGCCAACGCAGGGCAGTTTGCAACTGCTGCAGCATTCGCCTTCGGGCTCGTTCAATCCGCTGGTCGATAGTTTCGGCCGCTTGTTGTTCACCCGATGGGATCACCTGCAGCGCGATCAGCAAAACGAGGGCGCCGGAAACCCCTACGGCACCTTCAATTTCAGCTCCGAATTGCTCAACGCGATCGTCACTGCCGATCGCAGCGAGGTGTTCCCGGAACCGCGCGTCGCCGCAGTCGGTTCCACCATTGAAGACATGAACATCAATCATTTTTTCCCATGGCAGATCAGGCAGGACGGCACCGGGGAAGAAACACTCAATCACCTCGGTCGTCATGAGCTGCACGCATACTTCAACCGCAGCTTAAATAACGACAGCAACCTGGTTGAGTTCAACGGGTCGGGGTCCGGGCGTTTCAATCCCAACCCGGCATTCAATTTTCTGCAACTACATGAAGACCCGAATTTGGCCGGTCGCTACTACGCGGTTGATGCACCCGAGTTCGCCAGTCACAACAGTGGCCAGATCATCCGCATGAACGCGCCGCCGAGTGCCAACCCGGCCAACATCGCTGTCGAGTACGTGACGCATCTGGACACCAATGGCGCCGTGCCCTCGGCAAATCACAGTGGCCACTACCGCAATCCACTGATGCTGAGCAACGGCACGCTGATCGCGGCGCATACCGCCACCCAGATCGAAGCCGGAAATGACGGAACGCGCGCCGCGCCGATACCACGCTATCTATTTCGACTGCGCACGCTCAGCACGGCAGGCAACGGTTTCCAGGCCGCAGACGCAGCACTTACTGCGGGAACCGGCATTGTTCGGCACGTTCAATATTTTGACCCGGATGTTCTGGTCGACTACACCGGACCGATGTGGGAACTCAGCCCGGTCGAGGTGCGCGCGCGCGCCGTTCCACCCAATCCGAGTGAGACCACCGCAGCTTCCGAGCAGGCCGCGTATACCTCCGCGAATGTGAGCGAACCTGCTTTCAAGCAATTCCTGCGCGACCAAAATCTGGGTGTGGTGGTGATGCGCGATGTCACCACGCGTGATGTGCTGGACCGCCAGCAACCGTTCAATCTCGCGGTAGCCGGCGGTGGCAGGATGACGCCGACCAACCCGGTCGGCACGGTGTATCAGATCGCACACATGCAGTTTTTCCAGGGCGACCAGATTCGTGGCAACCGTGGCGGCCCCGACCCGAATGATCCGCCGGTACCCGGACGCCGTGTATTGGCGCAGTTTCAGCACGATGCCGCTGCCGTAGCGGCCAACCTGCCGAATGTAGGCGGCCCCACCGCCAGCGTGCCGATCGCTGCCGATGGATCAGTTGCAGCGTTTGTGCCGGCGCGGCGCGCCCTGTCCTGGCAGTCCACCGCCGCAAACGGGACGCCAGTCGTGCGTGAGCGCTTCTGGATCACCTTGCAACCTGGCGAAGTGCGCGCCTGTGATGGCTGCCACGGCACCAATCAGACCAATCAAGACGGCCAGCCCGCGTCCGTGCAAACCGCGCAGGCCTTCATCGACTTGCTCAACCGCTGGAACACACAAACTGCAGGCTCGTTTGCCAACGGATTTGAGTGACCCGGCAAACGAACGCGCAACTATTCGCTATCGACGCCGGCCAGTGCCATCACATCGGCCGGCACCTCGGGTTCGCCTTCATAGAAAGTGCGCGGCCGATTTTCGGCCATCGCCCAGCGATGCATCCACGAGATGCCGGCACCGCCGCGATACCCATCGATATGGCGATACGCCGCATCTTCCAGCACTTCGTCCAAGGTCGCGAACGCATAGCCGCGCTTGCGCAGACGCGTCAGCAGTTCGTCCATGACATCGGCATTCAATGCACTGGCATGCAGTAGCAACACCTGCGGTATTTCGCGTCCGAACAGTCGCTTGGACTGCTGCTCGTAGTAGCTGAACTTGGCCTGGATGTAACCAATGAAACTTTTCCGCAGCGACGCCGCTTGCGCTTTGTTGCGGGAGTTGAGCGCATTGACGTAGGCGCGCGCAAAGATCCAGTCGCCATTGTCGATGGTTACCGGCGCGATCCGATAGTCATGCTTCGCAAGAAAACTTTCGAGTCGTGCGCGCACGACATCGTCGCGCCCCGCTTGCAGGTAGGGATGACGAAACCAGCGTGGGTGTTCGCCATAACGCTGCATCAGTGGACGCAGAACTGCTTCGCCCTGCGCAATTGCCTGCTCATAGTCGGCAATCGGTGTGGCGTGCAGCCCAAGATGACCGTAAGTGTGGTTGCCCAGATCAAACCCGTGGCTCAGCCAGTCCGCCAGCATCTGTCGGCGTGCAGGTTCCAATTTACCTTCGCGATAAAGCTTGTCTTCGTTTACGAAGCCGATGGCCTTGCTGCTGTGTCGTTCCAGCGCAGCCACCAAACGCCGGTGACGTACCCGCACGCTGGCCTCGCTGCTGATCGCGAACTCGACCCAGGGCAAATCGTCGATGGTGATTGCGACGCGTCGCGGTTCTGCGCCAGAGGCTGAAGTGACAACCGAATAAAACAACAGCGTGACCCAGAAAACTTTCAGCTTTCGGATGTCACGGCCTGTGAACAGCACGATTCAGGCATCCGTACCGATCGCGCAACTGACACCCGTACCACCGAGCCCACAGTAGCCACCGGGGTTCTTGGAGAGATACTGCTGGTGATCGTCTTCGGCGTAGTAAAACGCGGGGGCTTCCAGTATCTCCGTAGTGATCGCTCCGAATCCAGCGGCGCGCAAACGCTGCTGATACAAATCACGGCTGCGCTCGGCAATGAGCCGCTGAGCCGGGTCGGCAAGATAGATGCCCGAACGATACTGAGTGCCACGATCATTACCCTGTCCCATTCCCTGGGTCGGATCATGACTTTGCCAGAACGCCTGCAACAGCTGCTCCAGGCTGATTTGGGCTGGATCGTAAACGACCAATACCACCTCGTTGTGGCCAGTCATCCCCGAACACACTTCGCGATAATTGGGATTGGGAGTAACGCCAGCGGCGTAGCCGACGGCGGTGGTCTCCACACCCGGCAGCGACCAGAACTTGCGCTCCGCGCCCCAGAAGCACCCCATGCCGAAAACGACTTGCTCGCGGCCCGGAAATGGACCGCGAATTTGTCGACCATGCACGTGATGCGTATTGTTGACCGCCATCGAATCGGCGCGACCGGGCAGGGCCTGATTGGGGAGCGGAAGCGTCATGGGTTTCATCAGAATTGATTCCGTTGTGGAGGTCGCGTTGCAGAATGAAACACAGACCGGCGCGGCAGCGAATTGATGACGTCGCCTTCGCCTGCACCAGCGCAAACATTTTGCGGCCGGGTCATTGCAGATTATCGAGGCACAACCCACGCATTCAAGGGCACAACGGATCAGGCGCCAATGCGCTCCGTCGCTTCGATCACCCAGGTCTCGGCAACCGCCGCGGTACACCATTCGCGCATTCCAGGCAGGTCCATGATCGCCTCTGCGTAGCGCGCACTGACGCTGTCCATGGGCACCGCATAGCTGAGGAAACGGGTCACCACGGGCGCGTAGAACGCATCCGCCAGTGAAAAAGCACCAAACAGAAAATCTCCACCCGCGCCAAATTTCTGTCGGCATTCACGCCACAACCCCTGCACTCTATCGGCGTCGGCGCGCGCGGCGTCGGGCAGCTCATAGCTGCTTCGTCGACGGCGGATGTTCATCGGGCAATGCGTACGCAGTGCGGAAAACCCCGAGTGCATTTCCGCGGTGATCGATAACGCCATCGCCCGCGCCCGCATCTCAGGCGGCAAGGCACGCGAGCCTACCCAGCGATCAGCGGCATACAGACAGATCGCCAGAGAATCCCAGATGCTGGTGTCCCCATCGATCAAGACCGGAACGCGCAAGGTCGGCGACACACGCGCAATCTGGTGCCGGAACTCGGGAGTATCCAGCGCAATCACCTCGTCCTCGAATGCGACGCCAAAGGTGCGCAGGAACAGCCACGGCCGCAGCGACCAGGACGAATAGTTTCGATTGCCAATGTACAGCTTGGGCAGTGGGTTCATCGTGCACCTCCAGTGTCGATATACGGCATTAGACGCAGCGGCATTTCGGAAAACTCGACTTCGACATCGGGGCCCCGCCACTGCGGGTTGTCAATCAGCAAGACGCGGCCATCGGCACCGGCCATGAAGGTTCGTTCATTGTCGCCGCGAATCGCCACCGTGGCATCGTGCCCTGAGGCAAAGTGCACTTCAAGACCGCGCACTGAAGCCAAACTGCGCGCTTGGTCGGCCGCGATCAGTTCGCTGGCTTGAGCCAGGGCCTTGGAAATTTCTCGATAGGGCACACGCAACGTGGGATACGGCCTGAACGCCAGAGTGACCGAGAGGGTCAACGAACCGCGCGGCTGATTGGATACGACCGCGGGGTCCTCTGCGAGCAATCCGGCATCCACGGGAAAGTCAAAATTGCCGTCATCGGCAATTGCCAGCCGACGCACACCGCGACGCGATTGGATTTCCATGCGTATGGCAGCGGGCGACACCTGCGGCAACTTGCTTTGGACATTGGCGGTCGCCAGCACCCGATCATGCCGACCCACATCCAGTGCTGGCTGCAATGCTCGATACAACGCCGCATAGGAAGTGGTTCCGGTATCTTGTGCCGACACCGGCGCGGCCAGCGCGAGAAACGCAAGTGGCATCATCAACGCCACCCTCAGCCTCGTCGGCATACCAAGTCTGTTTGAATTTGCGGATTTCATCATCGGGTAGTGTGGCGTTGCGCGCATTACGGTGTAAATAGCGCCGATGGATACCGCCCCGCAGGAGGCGCGGCGTGCCACCAAAACGGGTGGCCATGGCGGGATTTGCCACGCACTCAGGCCCCCACGGGCGAAGCTTCTGGTCCCCAATGGAGCCCAACACCACACCCTTGTTGCAAGCCATCCGGGCATCGGCCAATCGCCGGAACGCAGAATCAGCGCTATCCTTCGCCACTTATGTCGCACAATCGCATTCGTTCACCCATACCCGAAGAAACCTTGTCTCAGCTCATCCACGCCTGCGTGCTGGAAGTGCTGGCGAAGCATTTGGGCGACGAGCGAGGTGTCTGTCCCAGCGAGGTCGCCATGATGGCGGCCGAGGACCTGCCGATCGAATGGCGCGATCTGATGCGCCCGGTGCGCATGGTTGCAGCCCGACTCGCCGAACAAGGTCGCCTGGAGATTCTGCAAAACGGCAGTGTCGTCAATATTCGCGAGGTCCGCGGCGATGTGCGGCTGCGCCTGCGTCACAAACGTCCGCGCGGCAATCATCTCTGAGGCACCGGCCGGCCAACGGCCCGCCAGCAACGCTTGATCGGCTAGACTGGGCGACTCGCAAGCCAGCCTGATCGCCATGACCGAAGTCCCTTCAATCGCACCCGCCCACAACTTCATCCGCCAGATCGTGATGGACGACATGAACAGTGGCAAACACCCGATGATCCGTACACGATTTCCGCCGGAACCCAACGGCTATCTGCACATCGGTCATGCCAAGTCGATCTGCCTCAACTTTGGCCTGGCTGCCGAGTTCGACGGTCAGTGCACGTTGCGCTTCGACGACACCAATCCGAGCAAGGAAGACATCGAATACGTCGAAGCGATCCAGGCCGATGTGCGCTGGCTGGGTTTCGACTGGACCGAGCTGCGCCATGCATCGGACTATTTCGAGACCTTTTACCTGTGTGCGCAAAAACTGATTGGCGATGGCCATGCCTACGTCTGTGACCTGAATGCTGACGAGGTGCGCAGTTATCGCGGCACACTGACCGAGGCGGGACGCAACAGTCCGCATCGCGAACGCGGCATTGCCGAAAACCTCGACCTGTTTGCGCGCATGCGTGCCGGCGAGTTTGCCGATGGCGCGCGCACGCTGCGTGCCAAGATCGACATGGGCAGCGGCAACATCAATCTGCGCGACCCGGCGATCTATCGCATCCGCAAGATTTCGCATCAGAACACCGGCGATGCCTGGTGCATCTATCCGATGTACGACTATGCGCATGGTCTGTCCGATGCCATCGAGGGCATCACCCACTCGCTGTGCACACTGGAATTCGAAGATCACCGCCCGCTCTACGACTGGTATCTGGCGCAGATTGATCTCGGTAACCATGCCGAGCTGGTTGCCCCGGTGCTCAAGTCAGGATTGACTGCGCCGGTTTCGACGCCGCGCCAGATCGAGTTTTCGCGTCTTAACTTCGACTTCACCGTGATGAGCAAGCGCAAGTTGCTCGCCCTGGTAAACGATGGCCTGATTTCCGGCTGGAACGATCCACGCATGCCAACGCTCACGGGCATTCGTCGGCGCGGTTACCCCGCTGCCGCGATCCGCGAAATGGCGCGCCGCGTTGGCGTCACCAAACAGGAATCGGTGATCGAATTCTCAGTGCTGGAAAATTGCGTGCGCGACGACCTCGACGCCAGCGCTGAACGGCGTATGGCGGTAATCGATCCGGTCAAGCTGGTGATTACCAACCTGGTGCCAGGTCACGAGGAATTCCTTAGCGCGTCGAATCATCCCAAGGACGAAACCCGAGGCCAACGCAAAGTGCCGTTCGCGCGCGAGATCTGGATCGAACGCGAAGACTTCATGGAGGTTCCGTCCAAGGGCTTCCATCGTCTGGTACCCGGCGGCGAAGTACGACTGCGTTTTGTCGGCATCATCAAGTGTGTGGATGTCATCAAGCACGAAGATGGTTCGATCAAGGAGTTGCACGGCACGCTCGACCTCGAATCGCGCAGCGGTATGCCGGGCGCGGACCGCAAGATCAAAGGCACCATCCATTGGGTGTCAGCGCTGCACGCCATTGCAGCCGAAGTGCGCTTGTACGATCGTCTGTTCACGGTCGCCAATCCGGACGACGAAAGCGATGGCAAGACCTACCGCGACTATCTCAATCCGGACTCGGTACGCGTGGTCAGCGCCCAGCTCGAACCGAGCCTGGCTGCGGTCGAAGCGGAGCAACGTTTTCAGTTCGAGCGCCTCGGCTACTTTGTCGCTGATCGACTCGATCACCGGCCTGACAAACCCGTATTCAACCGCGTCTGTACGCTACGCGATTCAAAAAAATAGCGGAATTATTCCAGGGCAGGCGTATCGCCCGCCCGCTCAAAAGTGAGGCGGGAGAGGGCGGATTCTCGCCAACGTGCTGAATCGCCAGACATGGGTGATTCAAGCAGTACAAATGCTGAAAGCGCTCACCCTTTTTCTATCCAGCTGGAGCCAATCACATGCACATTTCCATTCGCTCGGCGCTGATCATTGTGCTCGTCCTGAGCTTGATGCTGCCCGCCTGTGTCACCCCAACCGCACCGGACTCGCCCGCGACAAAACCGCCCATTGCGTCGACCATGGCGCCGCCCCTGGCCTGCAAGACTGCCTCTGACTGCATCGTCAAAAACGTCGGCAACTGCTGCGGTTATTATCCCGCCTGCGTGCACAAGGATCAGAGCGTTGATCCCGAAGCGGTGCAGACGCGCTGCGCAGCCGAAGGTAAAAGTTCGATCTGCGGGTTTCCGGAAATCTCCGCCTGTGCCTGTGTTGAAAGTCGCTGCGTCAGCTCGGGGACCGGCAACAGCGCAGGCGATCCACGACTGCCATGAATCCAGGAACACTGCTCAAATGATTTACGCCCAGGTCCATCTCGCTCTGCCCGCCTGGATTCACCAGGAAGTCGATATCGATCGCGCATACGCCGATGACGACGCGCGCATGACGCTGGTCATCCAACTGGCGCGTCGCAACGTCGAACTCAATACCGGCGGACCGTTCGGCGCGGCAGTTTTCAATAGTGAAGGACGCATCGTGTCGGTCGGCGTCAATCGCGTGATGCCGCAGAACTGCTCGCTGGCCCATGCCGAGATCATGGCCTTCATGACTGCGCAATCGCGCCTGCAGCGCTTTCGCATCAATGATGGCGGTGGCCGCTATACGCTGGCGACGTCTGCGCAGCCCTGCTGCCAATGTTATGGCGCCAGTTTCTGGGCCGGCATTGACGAATTGCTGATCGGCGCGCGCTCGGAGGATGTTCAGGAGCTCACCGAATTCGACGAAGGCCCGCTGCCTTCGGACTGGGTCGGCGAATTGGTGAAGCGCGGTATCAGCGTCAAGCGCGACATCATGCGCGAATCTGCGCGCGAAGTACTCACCTTCTACCGCGACAGCGGCGGCGCCAGCTACTAGCAAAGGATCCGCGCCAATGTGGGAGCTGCGTAAGCCGCGAAGCTGTTTCGCTTGCTCTGCTACCGACACTGAAAAATCCAAAGCTTCGCGACTGAAGTCGCTCCCACATTCAATGCGAACTTGATCCGCGCCATTGTAGGAGCGGCTTCAGCCGCGAAGCTGTTTCGCTTGCTCTGCTACCGAAACTGAGAAATCAAAAGCTTCGCGACTAAAGTCGCTCCCACAATCATGCTGCCTCGGTCAGAATACCCCCATGAAATCTGTTCTTCTCACCAGTCGCACCGGCTTTGAAAGCGAATGCGCGCAAGAACTCACGCAGTACCTGGTCGAACGCGGGGCACATGGTTTCGCGCGCATGCAGCGCGATAGCGGCTTTCTGTTGTTCGAATCCGCCGATGGCATCGATCTTCCAGCAGTCGCTGCATCCGAGTTGATCTTTCCACGGCAGTGTCTGCCCGTCAGCGAGCACTTCACCGACCTCGACCCAAAGGACCGGATCAAGCCGCTGCTCGAATGGCTGGGCCGGCACATCAACAACATCAGCGATGTCTGGACCGAGGCCCCCGACAGCCCCGAAGGCGAAGCACTGAACGCGTTTTGCCGCAGCTTTGAATCGGCTCTGGTAGCGCGGCTGAAGCGCGACAAGTGGATTGCCGCCGGTGCCGCCAAACGCATGCTTCTGTTTTTCCCCAGCGCCACCGAGTGCTATTTGTGCCTGGTTGAGAACGGCAAAACCGAACCGCTTCGCCAAGGCATTCCGCGTCTGCGCTTTCCGTCGGACGCGCCGAGCCGCTCGACGCTCAAACTGGAAGAAGCCTTGCTCGTGCTGCTGACCGAAGCCGAGCGAACAAAATGGCTGCAACCCGGCATGACCGCAGTCGATCTGGGTGCCGCTCCCGGTGGTTGGACCTACCAGCTGGTACGTCGCTCAATCAAAGTCACCGCCGTCGACAACGGCCCGATGGCGCAGACCCTCATGGACTCCGGCCTGGTGCAGCATTTTCGTGAAGACGGTTTTCGCTTCCAACCGAAAAAAAACGTGGATTGGATGGTCTGCGACATGGTCGAGCAGCCCATTCGCGTCGCCGATCGCATGGGCCGATGGCTGCGCGAAGGGTGGTGCAAGCGCATCATCTTCAATCTCAAACTTCCGATGAAAAAGCGCTGGCAGGAAACCCAATTGTGCCTGGACACGCTGCGTGAACAATCCGGCCGCGACCTCGACATTCGCGCCCGGCAGCTTTATCACGACCGTGAAGAAATCACCGTCTACGCCGGCCCCGCGTAGGAGCGCACCTGGGCGCGAATTGACCCGCGAAACTTCATCGCGCAAGCCGCGCCCCACGCCCCGCCCGCAACACGTCGCATACCTGACTGAGAACGACGACCACATTCCCCGTGCCGCAGCGTGACATGAAACCGCAAGCCAGCACTGCTAGGCTGGGCGACCAAAGTCACTGCAACAGGGCCTGCCATGAAATTTCGCGTGATGCTGTCGCTACTCACCGCCGTAGTGTTAGTGGCGCCCTGTGGGCTCAACGCGGCGCCCTTCACCGCTGGCAATCTGGTGGTCTATCGCGCCGGTGACGGCATCACCGCACTGAGCAATTCCGCCAGTCCGCTTTTTCTTGAAGAGCGCACTACCACAGGCGCCCTGGTCCAGTCGATCGCGCTACCGGTCGCGGCCAGTGGCGGTAATTTTGCCTGCACCGCGGCAGGAATGCCGACGACGGAAGGATTTCTTTCGCGCAGCGCCGATGGCAATTACATCGTTGGTGGCTGTTATGACGCCGCAGTAGGCGCCGCAACGCCACACAATTCCCCGCCCACGACGGTGCGCCGCGTGGTGTTCCGGGTGGATGCAAGCGGCAACGTTGACACTTCAACGGCCTTAAACACTACAACTCTCACGGGAAATATCCGAACCGCCGCCAGCTCCAACGGCACCGACCTTTGGATGGGTACGTCCACCGGCGGCTTTCACTACGCCACGCTTGGCGCCAGCAGCGCGACCCAGATCAGCACAACGGCCGTCAACGTGCGTACGGTGCAGATTGAGTCCGGGCAGTTGTATGGCGGTTCGGGCGCTGGCGCATTCCGCCTGTTCACCATCGGGACCGGCCTGCCCACCACGAGTGGCAACACCATGGTCAGCCTTCCCGGCTATCCCACTACGTCGGTCTTGGGCAATGCATTCTTCTTTGCCGATCTGGATGTTGGCGTCGCCGGCGTCGACACGGTCTATCAGGCAGACGATCAAGGCACCCCGGGCGGTATCCGCAAGTACTCGCTGGTAGCCGGAAGCTGGACCGCAAACGGCGTCATCGACACCGGTGTTGCCGCCGCCAACCGCGGACTCACCGGATCAGTCAGCGGCGGGGTCGTCACTCTGTTTTCTTCGCGCAACGGAACCTCGCTTGCCACTGTCATCGATACTGCGGGCTACAACGCCGCGCCGAGCAACTTGACCGTGACTTCGATCGCAACGCCCACTTCACTTACCGTGTTCCGCGGCGTCGCGTTCGTGCCCGGGGTGGTCGCATCGGTCACACCCTTCGCGGTATCGAATTCAGCCTTCACAGTGCAGGCGCTCAACTCGCTGGCGAGCACCGGCACCGGCACCACACTGCCGACCGCATTCGCATTTGCGGAAACCGGTGGCAACACGTCTTACAGCGCTGATGATGGTGCATCCTCGGCCGGCGGCGTCTACAGCTACGGCACTGGCGCCAGCAGCGAACGTGCACTGGGCACACTGCGCGACGGCACGGTCGCCCCAGTGATCGGCACGCGACTGCAAAACAGCACCGGCGACATCATCAAGTTTTTGTATGTTCAATTTGCAGGGGAGCAATGGCGCCGCGACAGTGCCGGTACGATCGCCGATCGCCTGGACTTTCAATACAGCCTCGACGCGACCAGCCTGACCACAGGCACCTGGGTCGACACCGACGCGCTCGATTTCATCTCGCCCATCGCCACCGCGACGACAACTGCGTTGGACGGAGACGCGGTCGCGAATCGCATCACTGTGTTGGGCCACGTCGAAGGCCTCAATCTGGCCAACGGCGCCACGATGTGGGTGCGCTGGCTTGATGCCGATGCGGCCGGAAACGACGACGGGCTCGCCATCGACGATGTCGCGTTCGCTGTTCCATCGATTTCTATCGAAGCCGCAGACGCGCTGACCGAAGGCAACGTCGCCGGTTGCCCAGTTCCAAACAACCTGCGCTTCACCGTATCGCGCACCAGCGGCGTACCCAGCACGGGTATTCCTTACACCTTCACCACCACCGCAGTCAGTGCCGCGCAAGGCGTCGACTACACCGGCTTCACCAACCAGGCACAGACACTGAATTTCGGTGGAACCATTTCCAACATCGACGTGCCGATCATCTGCGACGACAGCGACGAAACCGATGAGACTTTCACCATCGCCATCGCTACCGCCGCAGGCAGCGGATACTTCGTCTTGCCCGGTGCCAACACCGGCACCGCCACGATCACCGACGACGACATCAGCACGCTGCCCACCATCAGCATCAACGACGTGAGCATCGCCGAAGGCAATAGCGGCACCAGCCTGCTGACCTTCGCCGTCACCCTCAGCGCCCCAGCGCCCGCCGGCGGCGTGACCTTCGACATCGCCACCAGCGATGGCACCGCCACCGACGCCGACAACGACTACGAGCCGCGCACACTCATCGGCCAGACCATCGCCGCCGGCAACAGCAGCTACAACTTCGATGTGACTATCAACGGTGATGCAACGTTCGAAGCGAGCCAGAGCTTCGTCGTCAACATCAGCAATGTCACCAATGTCGCCCCATTGGGCAACGACCTCACGAGTGTCGGCACGATCACGAATGATGATTCGGCACCAACACCGTTTCTAGTCATGTCTGACGCAGGTTCGGTAGCCGAGGGCAACAGCAGTGCATCCAACAATCAGATGGTCTTCGCCGTCACGCTTAGTGCACCAGCGAATGCGGGCGGCGCCACCTTTACGCTGACAGCAAATGCCAATGTGGCCGAGGAAGGCGAGGACTACCTCGCACCTGACTCCTCCATCATTTACACGATTCCGGAAGGTCAGACCACATTGACTCCAGCCTATGCGATTACGATCCTCGGCGACCTGACATTGGAAGCCGATGAGACGGTAGTCGTCACACCTCTACCCATTTCGGGCGCAGTAATGGGTGGTTCCGGCATCATCGGGGTCGGGACAATTACCAACGACGACACTGCTCCGCTTACGATCGAAGCCATTCAGGGTAACGGCCACGCATCTCCGGTCGCCACCCAGACAGTAACGACACTCGGCAACATCGTGACGGCGGTGCTGCCGGCGCCCAACGGCGGCTTCACCATTCAGATGAAGGACGCGCAGGCGAGCGGCGGTATGGCGACCTCCAACGGCGTCCTCGTGTTCACGGGCGGCACGCCAATCCTGGCCGTTGGTGATGAGGTCGATGTACGCGGCACTGTCGTCGAATTCCATACGTCAATGACCGCGACCGCAGCTCAGCGCACAACCGAGTTCACCAATGCCGGCCTGGTTTTCAATGTGATCAGCAGCGGCAACGCCCTTCCGGCTCCGGTGGGTCTGGATGCAATGGTGCCTTCACCGAATCCGGCCTCGCCCTACTGCGGCGCCGCGCTCGGAAATTTCGAGTGCATCGAATCGATGCGTGTAACCACCACGACCGGCATGGTCAATCTCGGCAACCAGACATTTGGAACGGATCCGATCGCGGAAATGTGGGTCACGACATCCGGGCAGCGCGTATTCCGTGAAGGCGGGTTGCTTCCAGGACGCGAGACCGAAGTGGTTCCTACGCTGACGCCCGCTGCGCCGCCGCTCCCCACTACTTTCGTCTATGACCTGAATCCTGAGTTGTTCGAGCTCGACATGGATCGTGCTGGCCTAGCCAATACCGTACTGGTTCCGGGCACAACGTTCTCCGCGACCGGAGTGCTCAGTCAGGAATTCGGCGGATTCGATCTTTTCCCGACGCAATTGACGGTGAACGCGGCCGCGGCTGCGCTACCGACGCCAGTGGACACCGCAAGCGCGACACAGTTGACGATCGGATCGCAAAATCTGCACTTGTTGTTCGACGACGTGAACGACCCATGGAATACCGATGATTGCACCGCAGGTGATGTCGATTTCTGTCCAACCACGCTGCGCTGGAACGCGAAGTTGAATCTGCTATCGCGGCAGATTCGCGAGCAGCTGAAATCGCCGATGGTGGTTGGCGTGCAGGAAATAGAGAAACTTGGTGCGCTGCAGGCGCTCGCAACCAAGATCAATACCGATCTGGGCGTTGGATCGCCGTTCACCTATACCGCGCATGTGGGCGCAATCGATGACCTGGACGGCGGCCATCAGAATGTCGGCTTTCTGATCCGCAGCAACGTCTCGGTCGTTTCGTTACAGCAACTCAATACCACTCAGCAATGGACGTTCAATGGCGCGCCCCAAGGCGAGATCATGGACCGTCCGCCGTTCTTGCTGCGCGCGACCGTCAACATTGCCGCGGGCGGTCCTTTCGAGTTCGCCGTGATGGTTGTGCATCAACGCTCTCTCACAGGTATCGACAATCTGACACCGCTCGCTGACCAGATCAATGCCCATCGTGTTCGTCAGAAGCGTCTTTACCAGGCAGCGTTGACGGCTCAAGCCATTCAACAATTCCGCGCCGCCAATCCGGGCCTACCGTTCTATCTGGTCGGGGACTTCAATGCGTTCCCACAGAGTGATGGATATGCCGATGTGACCGGCATCATCCAGGGCACTACCGATCCGGCATTGTCAGAATACGACCTGTCGTATTTTGGCTTGGAAGGCAGCGGGCCAAACGGCAACATTGTGACTCCGCCACTCACCGCCGCCAGCGCACTGGCACCCGCAGGCGAGCGCTACTCGTATCAGTTCCAGAGCATGCCCCAGCAGATCGACCACGCGATGATGAGCGCGGCTGGCCTCGAGCACCTCGAGGATATGCAGTTCTCGCGTAACAACGTCGACCAGCAGGCGCGCTTCATGATCAGTTTCAGCAATACCCTCGGCACGGAAACTCCGCTGGTCAGCAGCGACCATGACGGATTCGTGCTGTTCATCAACACGCTCGCTGACGCACTGTTCGGCAACGGCTTCGAGAACTGATTTACACGCATAGACGCTGCGCACACGGCCCGCCTTGCGGGCCGTTTTTTTCTCGAGTCAAATACGCGCGGAATCTCGGCATCGTCTGGGCGTCATCGAGCGACTGCGTTGGACGAACGCTACGTCACCCCGTATCCCGGGGAGCACAAGAATTTCCAATGTGGCCGTCGTACACGATCCGCTTCGGTTCTCGACGCAACCAGTCGTATTGCTCGGGGCGGTGGCGCCATAAGCTGGATTTGCTAAGGAGTCGATTGCGTGGAAGCAATAGCCGACTTCGGTCCGGCTGCGTGTGCGATGCGCGGCCCTTGGTAACCGGGAAATCTCATCGCTTCAAAATCATCAGCACTTCTTCGAGTTCCTGGCGCACCTGGCGCACCACCTGGCTGGTGATGCTGGCTTCAGCCTTTCCCAACTCACCTTCCAGGCGTTGACGCGCGCCGCCGATGGTGAAGCCCTGGTCGTAGAGCAGGCTGCGGATCTGGCGGATCATCAACACGTCGTGGCGCTGGTAATAGCGGCGGTTGCCGCGGCGCTTGACTGGATTGAGGTTGGTGAATTCCTGTTCCCAGTAGCGCAATACATGCGGTTTGACCGCGCATAGCTCGCTGACTTCACCGATGGTGAAGTAGCGCTTGGCCGGAATAGTTGGGAGTTCGTTATTGCTGCCCTGATCCAGCATACGCCTCCACCCGCACCTTGAGTTTCTGACCTGGACGGAATGTCACTACGCGTCGAGCCGAAATCGGAATTTCTTCGCCGGTCTTCGGATTGCGACCTGGGCGGCGATTTTTGCTGCGCAGGTCGAAGTTACCAAAGCCCGATAATTTTATTTGTTCGCCTCGCTGCAGCGCCTCACGCATGACTTCAAAAAACGCATCAACGAATTCCTTCGCTTCACGTTTGTTTAGGCCGACGTTCTCGAAGAGTCGCTCGGCAAGTTCAGACTTGGTCAACGCCATTTCATCCTCGCAACCTAGCCCCTGTGCTTGCACCCAAAGCGGCGACGACTGCCTGAATGGCCGAATCCACGTCGCTGTCCGTAAGGGTGCGCGAACTGTCCTGTAAAATCAAGCCCATAGCGAGGCTTCTTGTGCCGGAGGGCAAACTTGCGCCGATAAACTCATCAAACAGGACGCATTCTTTCAATAAATCGCCCAGAATCCCTTGCGCGCAGGCCCTCAGGCGTGCTGCAGGCACGGATTGGTCCAGCACCAGTGCTAAGTCGCGGCGTACCGACGGGAAACGCGAGATTTCACCGGCCATGGGTACGCTGCGCTGCAGCAATCCGGCGAGGTCGATTTCGAACGCGTAAACGTCACCATCGACGTCCAGCGCCTTGCTCAGGCGTGGGTCCAGGCACCCCACCAGACCGATGCAATGGCCCGTGCGCAGCACTGCTGCACTGCGGCCGCCGTGCAGAAAACCGCGGTCCGCGATGGGCTGAAACTCGAATTGCGCGTCGGGTCCGGCCAAGCCCAGAACCTGTTCCAGGTCACCCTTGATGTCGTAAAAATCTGCTGCACGCCTGCCTTCGCCCCACTGCTCGGCGTGTGCCGAACCGCTGATCAAAGCGGCGAGCCGCGGTGTTTCCAGCGGCGGATCGCCAGCGTGGAAGGCTTTTCCGATCTCAAACAGGCGCACGCGCTGCTGTTGTCGTGCCTGGTTTCGTTTCAATGCCTCGACTAAACCGGGCAACAGGCTGGTACGCATCACCGCCAGATCGACGCTGAGCGGATTGCTCAATGCCACTGCGCCCGCGCCCAAGCTCCAGGTCGCCAGCGTATCGGCTGCGATGAAACTGAAATGCAGGGCTTCGGCATAGCCTCGGGCCAGCAATGCCTGGCGTATATCGCCGAGTCGCAACTGCGCCTCCGGCTCGATACGCAATGCGATTTCGCCACGCGGGATGTTGACCGGCACGTTGTCGTAACCATGGATGCGCGCCACTTCTTCGATCAGATCTTCTTCGATCTCAATGTCAAAGCGCTTGGATGGTGCCTGCACCTGCCAGCCTTCCGCGGTGGCCTCGACTTGCATGCCCAGAGCACGCAGCATCCTGCCCACAGCCAGGTCATCAAGTTTGAGGCCGAGCACCCGCTGCAGGCGCTCCCGACGCAGGCGTACGAGCGGACGCACTGGCAGATGCCCGTTGCTCACCGCCTCAGTCATCGGCCCGGGCTGACCGCCGGCGATATCGGTAATCAACTGCGTCAGTCGCTCAATGGCACGGCGCGGCAATTCTGGATCCACGCCACGCTCGAAACGGTGCGAAGCATCGGTGTGCAAACCCAGCTTGCGCGCGCGCCCCTGGACCGCATTGGGCGCAAAGAATGCGGCTTCGAGAAACAAGGTGCGGGTTCGATCGGTGACACGCGTGTCCCAGCCTCCCATTACACCGGCGACGGCGACAGCACGCGCAGCATCGGCAATCACCAGGAAGCTTTCGTCCAATGTCACTTCACGCTCGTCGAGCAATTTCAGTGTCTCGCCCTTGCGCGCGCGGCGCACTTCGATCGCGCCCTGCAGTTGCTGGTGATCGAAGGCATGCGTGGGTTGCCCCAGTTCGATCAGCACGTAGTTGCTGCAATCCACCGCCACAGAGATCGAGCGCAGGCCGCTGCGACGCAGGCGCTCCTTCATCCACAGCGGCGTCTTTGCGCCCGGATCAATACCTTCAACGACACGACCAAGATAACGCGGACAGTCGATTGGATCCTGTAGCTTTATCTCGCGGGTCAGCAATGATTGACTGACGATCGACACGGGCGGCACGACGTCCGCAGGCATATCAAAAAGCGCGCGCACTTCCGCGGCCAAACCTTCCAGGCCCAGACAATCCGGGCGATTGGGCGTCAGCTTGATGTCGATCGATGCGTCCGGCAGGCCGAGAAACTCGATCAATGCTGCACCCGTTCGCGCGTCGCTCGGCAGCTCCCACAGCCCGCTGGAATCATCGGAAAGCGCGAGCTCTTTGGCCGAGCACAGCATGCCAAAACTCTCGACATCACGCAGCTTGGCGCGTTTGATTTCCATTCCGTTCGGAAGCCTGGCACCGATGATCGCCACCGGCGCTTTGAGTCCAACGCGTGCATTGGGTGCGCCGCAAACAATCTGCAGCAAGTCACCGCTGCCGATCGATACCTTGCAGACCTGCAGCTTGTCGGCATTGGGGTGGCGCTCGGCCATCATGATCTCGCCGACGATGACACCGTGCAGCGCCTCACCCAGCACTTCAACGCCTTCAACTTCCAGGCCAGCCATGGTCAGCCGGTGCATCAAAGTGGCACGGTCGCAACCGGGGTCGGCGATCGCACGCAACCAGTTTTCGGAAAACTTCATATCGGAATTCTCTTTAACGTAAAACAACGTACAAAGTCGCTACGCGAGGAAACTATTGCCCCCTCCCCGGCACCGAGGCGGGTTGGCGAGGGAAGAGTCAAGAGACCTCGACTTTGCAGAATCTTCTCTTCCGTAAAACATCGCTATGCAAGGAAGCCTTTGCCCCCTCCCCGATGTCCGGGGAGGGCTGGGGAGGGGTCAGGTAATAAACTTCGACGTTAGAGCTAGAGCAGCGGTCGCCGTACCCGCTGCTCTAGCTCTAACTTCAGGCGAACTGCCGCAGAAAGCGCAAGTCGTTTTCGAAGAAACTGCGCAGATCGTTGACGCCGTAGCGCAGCATCGCAAAGCGTTCGACGCCCAGTCCAAAGGCAAACCCTGTGTAGCGTTCCGGATCGATGTTGCACGCCTTCAGCACGTTTGGATGCACCATGCCGCAGCCCAACACTTCCAACCAACCGGGTTCGGCGCCATCGCCGCGATCCCATCGGATGTCGACCTCGGCCGATGGCTCGGTAAACGGGAAATAGCTGGGACGAAAACGCATCTCGAAGTCGCGTTCGAAAAATGCATTGACGAATTGCTTCAGCGTGCCTTTGAGGTCGGCGAAGCTGGAAGTGTCATCGACCAGCAACCCTTCCACTTGATGAAACATCGGCGTATGCGTCTGGTCGCTGTCGCTGCGATAAACTTTTCCGGCGGCGATGATGCGGATTGGCGGCGTGCGTCCGGCCATCGCACGGATCTGCACCGGCGAGGTATGCGTGCGCAGCAGCCGACCATCGGGAAAATAGAAGGTGTCGTGCATCGCCCGCGCCGGATGGTGTTCGGGGAAATTAAGCGCTTCGAAGTTGTGAAAATCATCTTCGATCTCGGGGCCATCGGCCTGCTGATATCCGAGTCTGGAAAAAATATCGGTGATGCGATCCAGCGTGCGCGTGATCGGATGCAGATTGCCGCGATCGGTATCGCGGCCGGGCATGGTCACGTCGACACGCTCGGCCTGCATGCGAGCGTCGTAGGCACCGTCTTCAAGTTGCGACTTGCGTGCTGCAAGCGCAATCTGCAGGCGTTCCTTGGCTTGATTGACCAGCTCACCGCGCGCCTTGCGCTCGTCCTGCGATAGCTTGCCAAGCAGTTTCAATTGCTCGGTCAATATTCCCGACTTGCCGAGCCAGGAAATGCGCACTGCATCCAGCGCTTCGAGATCCGCAACGATGGCGATCAGGCTGATCGCGGCCTCGATGTCGTTCATGGATTCCTGCATATTTCGCTCTTCCAAAAATGCACATGGGGAGAGGCTTAAGCCATCTCCCCATGCGGAACATCCAGTTGCCGAAGCAACCGTATGGATCAGCCAATCAGGCTGCGACGACCAAACTTGCCTTCGCTTTCTCGGCGATTTCGCCAAACGCCTTGATGTCGTGAATGGCCAGATCAGCAAGCACCTTGCGGTCCATGACGATATTGGCTTTCTTCATGCCATTGATCAGGCGGCTGTAAGAGATCGCGTACATACGCGCAGCGGCGTTGATACGGACGATCCACAGCGCACGGAACTGGCGCTTGCGCTGCTTGCGGCCGATGTACGCGTACTGGGCAGCCTTGGTGACGGCCTGCTTGGCGACGCGGAACACCTTGCGGCGGGCGTTGTAATAGCCCTTGGCAGCCTTCAGAACTTTCTTGTGACGGGCTCGGGCGGTGACGCCACGTTTAACTCGTGCCATGACATCGCCTCCTTAGAGATAGGGGAGCATGCGAGCGACGCGACCTGCGTCCTCCGCACGAACGTGGTTCTGACCGCGCAGATTACGCTTACGCTTGGTGGACATCTTGGTCAGGATATGGGACTTGAAGGCGTGGCCGCATTTGTACTTGCCAGACGCCGTTTTACGGAACCGCTTGGCTGCGGCCCGATTGGTTTTCATCTTGATTTTGGCCATGACACTACCTGTGTGGGTTGGTTGACTGAATCGAGCGGCGACTTGCGTCGCGCTTTCCGTCCTGCTCGTTTCGGCTTGTTTTGCGGCCCCTGCGGGCTGCTGTCCATTGGAGCAACCCTTGCGGGTTGCGGTCCATTCGAAGGCTGTCGCCCGAAAGCGCTGGAGCCCTCACTCGATCCGGTCCTCGCGGGCCGTATCGAATCCATGCTTTGCCTGAAGGCGCGACATGAAATTCCTGGGTCGGTGGACGCCACCATCAAACGGCGCCCATCGGGTGACGCGGGCTCACCAACTTCAGTGGGCTCGCATCCTGTACACCCTGCATCTTCGCAGTGAAGATGCGGGATCGCGATTCGCTACACGCGAATCTACTTCTTCTTCGGAGCAACCATCATGATCATCTGCCGCCCTTCAAGGCGCGGAAACGATTCGATGGTGACCTCATCCTTGAGGGCTTCCTGCAAACGCTTGGCCATCGCGATACCCAGTTCGGTGTGCGCCATTTCGCGCCCCTTGAAGCGGATATTCACCTTGACCCGATCGCCTTCGGCAATGAATCGCCGCAGGTTGCGAAGTTTGATCTCGTAGTCGCCATCATCGGTCGTAGGGCGGAACTTGAGTTCCTTGATCTCCACGATCTTCTGCTTTTTCTTGGCGGCGTTGGCCTTCTTCTGCTGTTCAAACTTGAACTTGCCGAAGTCCATGATGCGGCAGACGGGCGGATCGGAGTTGGGCACGATCTCAACCAGATCGAGGTCCAGATCCATTGCCATACGCAGCGCGTCGTCGCGCGTCAGCACACCGATCTGCTCCCCATCCACGCCAATGACACGTACCCGCGGAACCCGAATTTCCAGGTTCTTACGATTCATTTTATCCGTACTGATTAGCAAACCCTCCCAACAGTCCTATGCCCCAAAAAGCCCGGTCAAACCTGGCCTTTCACCGTTTCCGAATGCAGCTTCTGGACCAGCGCGTCGAGCGACATCGTGCCCAGATCTTCCCCAGAAAGCGAACGCACCGCGACCGTACCGTTTTCGCGTTCGCGATCTCCGATCACGACCTGATAGGGCACTTTCTGCAGCGTGTGTTCGCGAATCTTATAGCCGATCTTCTCATTGCGCAAATCGGCCTCTGCGCGGAAGCCTTGTTTTACAAGGGCTTGCACTACCGAATCGGTGTACTCAGCCTGGGCGTCGGTGATGTTCATGGCCACCAGCTGAACCGGTGCAAGCCACACTGGCAGCGCCCCGGCGTGGTTTTCGATGAGGATTCCGATAAAGCGCTCGAGCGAGCCCAAAATGGCCCGATGCAGCATTACCGGGGTCTTGCGGCTGGAATCCTCGGTCACATACTCGGCGCCAAGGCGCTCCGGCATGGAGAAATCAACCTGAATGGTGCCGCACTGCCAGACCCGTCCGATCGAGTCTTTCAGTGAAAATTCGATCTTGGGACCATAAAAAGCGCCCTCGCCCGGGTTCAGCTGGTAATCGATGCCCTGGGATTCGAGCGCAGTCGCCAGTGCTTTCTCGGCCTTGTCCCAGACTTCGTCGGCACCCACGCGCTTTTCCGGGCGCGTCGACAGCTTGTAGAGCACGTCGGTAAAGCCGAAATCGCCATAAACCTGAAGCAGACACTTGATGAAGTCCGCACACTCGGACTGGATCTGGTCCTCGGTGCAAAACACGTGGCCGTCGTCCTGGGTGAAACCGCGCACGCGCATGATGCCGTGCAGCGCACCGGATGCCTCATTGCGATGACAGGAACCGAACTCGCCAAAACGCAGCGGCAGCTCGCGATAACTATGCAGACCGTGGTTGTAGATCTGCACGTGGCCAGGGCAATTCATCGGCTTGATCGCGTAATCGCGGTTTTCCGATGACGTGGTGAACATGTTGTCCTTGAAATTGGACCAGTGACCGGACTTCTCCCACAGACTGCGATCGAGAATCTGTGGACCGCGCACTTCTTTGTAACCACTGGCGCGATACACCTTGCGCATGTACTGCTCAATCACCTGCCAGATCGCCCAGCCCTTGGGATGCCAGAACACAAGGCCTGGCGCCTCTTCCTGCATGTGGAAAAGATGCAGTGCCTTGCCGAGCTTGCGATGGTCACGCTTCTCGGCCTCTTCAAGCTGAGTGAGGTAGGCCTTCAGGTCCTTGTCATTGAGGAACGCGGTGCCGTAGACGCGCGTCAGCATCTCGTTCTTGCTGTCGCCACGCCAATAGGCGCCCGCCACCTTCATCAGTTTGTAGGCGCGCAGTTTGCCGGTGTTGGGCACATGCGGGCCACGGCAGAGATCGATGAAATCGCCCTGGGCGTAGAGTGAAAGGTCTTCGTTGGCAGGAATGCCCTCGATGATCTCGGCTTTGTAGTGTTCGTTTTTCGACTTGAAGAAGGCCACCGCCGCGTCACGACTCATCAGCGAACGGGTGACCGGTAGCGCCTCTTTTACGATGCGATCCATTTCCGCCTGGATCTTGTCCAGATCCTCCGGCGTGAACGGCGTCTTGCGCGCAAAGTCATAGAAAAAGCCATTCTCGATCACCGGGCCGATGGTGACCTGGGCATCCGGGAACAGTCTCTGTGTGGCCTGCGCAAGCAGATGCGCGGTCGAATGGCGCAGCACTTCAAGCGCGTCAACATGTTTCTCGGTGACGATCTCGAGCGCGACGTCCGACTCGATGCGATGACTGGTATCCACCAACTTGCCATCGACTTTGCCAGCAAGCGCGGCCTTGGCCAATCCGGCGCCAATGTTGGCGGCGACGTCCGCCACGGTTACGGCCGACTCGAATTCGCGCTTGGAACCATCAGGAAGGGTAACGACGATCATGGAATGCTCCATCAGGTAGGAGCGGCGTGAGCCGCGATAGCTGAAGCTAGTGTGGTGTTGCACCCTATGCGACACATAAAACCGCGTCCTCGACCCCGTGGCTTCGTTGCGAATCTTGCCAAGGCCACCAGCCTTGGCGGCAATTCGCGCCTCGCCACGGGGCCGAACCCATCCATTTTATTTGCGCCGCATAGTGTGCAACACCACACTAGACGCCGGGAATGCGGCAACAAAAAAGGGCGCAAGCGCCCTTTGCTGAGAAACGCAAGGCGCATACGGGTCAGTGCTGGGTGCCGGTTCGCGTCATGGTGATCGTGTTCTTTCGAACTACGTGTCCTTTGTTGAATCACGGCTGCTTACAAGCCGCGTCTCGCTGATGATTTGGTGGGCGCAACAGGGATCGAACCTGTGACCCCTACCATGTCAAGGTAGTGCTCTACCGCTGAGCTATGCGCCCAAATCAAGGCCGCGCATGGTACACGGCCCAGCGCGTGGACTCAACCGCGTTGTCGGATCGGTAGCAGTGAACGACGGCGCTGGTCGACAACGTCGCCGTGCGGCAGCCTGGCTAGCGGGGCGCGCGTTGATGCTGCGACGCCCACGGATCGGGCCTCGCGTCTACAATGCCGCTTCTTTTTTCAGCGCCACGCGATGCAATTCGATTCCCTCACCTTCGTCGTGTTCTTCCTCGCACTGATGGCGCTCTATCAGCTGCCATGGAGCTGGAACGCGCGCAAATGGCTGCTGTTGGTCGCCAGCTTCGTGTTCTATGGCGCCTGGAGCCCGCCGTTTCTGCTTCTGCTAATCGCTTCGGCCAGCGTCGACTGGTGGTTATCGCTGTGCATTGCAGGTTCCACATCGCCGCCGGCGCGCCGGCGCTGGTTGATTGTTTCGATCTCGGCCAATCTGGGCCTGCTCGGTTTTTTCAAGTACGGCAATTTTCTCAATCACAACGTCGCGACCTTGCTCGGCGCGCTTGGCATTGATTGGCAGGCGCCGAGCTTCGATATCCTGTTGCCGATCGGCATTTCGTTCTACACCTTCCAATCGCTGTCCTACTGCATCGATGTGTATCGCGGCCAGGTGCCGGTGCAGCGCTCGCTGCGCGACTACGTGCTCTTTGTCGCCTTTTTTCCGCAGTTGGTCGCAGGGCCAATCGTGCGCTACAGCGTTTTCCGCGAGCAGCTCGAGCAACCACGACGGTCAACCGCAGATGGCGTTTTTGTCGGCATATCGCTGATGCTGATCGGGCTCTTCCAGAAAATCGTGCTGGCCGACTCCGTGTTTGCACCGGTGGCAGACACCGGCTTCGTCATCGGCGCCGAGCCAGGCGTTGCACTGGCCTGGGGCGCGACCATTGCCTTCAGCGGCCAGATCTTCTGCGACTTCGCCGGCTATTCGATGTGCGCGATCGGCTGCGCGATGATGCTGGGATTTTATCTGCCGGACAATTTCCGCAGCCCCTACGCGGCGATCGGGTTTTCCGATTTCTGGCGGCGCTGGCACATCTCGTTGTCGAGCTGGTTGCGCGACTATCTGTATGTGCCACTCGGTGGCAGCCGTGGGTCGAGCCTTTTCACCGCGCGCAACATGATGCTGACCATGGTGCTCGGCGGCCTCTGGCATGGTGCCGCCTGGACCTTTGTGGCCTGGGGCGCGTTCCATGGCCTGTGGCTCGGCATCGAGCGCGCCGCACGCGCTGCAATGCCGAACCATGCGTGGCTGCAGGCAGCACCACTGCGCTGGCTGTACGGATTGTTCACCCTGCTGGTGGTGATGTGGGCCTGGGTATGGTTTCGCGCGCCGGATTTCGCCACCGCATCCAAAGTGCATATGGCACTTCTCGGCCTGGGCGAAACTGCGCACGTCGCCGTGAGCAACGAAGCCAGAATCGCCATGATTGCCTTCGCCCTGCTGTGGCTGACGCATTGGCTTACGCGTTCGCTCGATTTGCGCTCGGCGCTATCACGATTGCCGGCATGGTGCGCCGGCCTGTTCTGGGGTCTGTTGCTCGGCGCCATCGTGCTGTCTCCAGGCGCAGGTCGCGCCTTCATCTATTTCCAGTTCTGACGCTCACCGTTCTGATCCTTCCGCTGCTTTTGCCAAAGTTCTGATTCTCAAATTCGAGTCGACCGAATACAAAAATGAAACGACTGCTCTTCAGCGCCTTGATCGCCTGCCTCACTCTGGCCCTGACCGCCGGCGCGGTCGAATGGCATTGGCGCAGCCGCAATTACCTGCCCGGCATCATCGATTCGCAGGATCTGTGGGCGCAGCAGCGTGCTCGCCTTACCCGCACTGGCAAGCGACCGATTGCGCTGATCGGCGCATCGCGCACGCTGTACAGCGTGGATCTGCAGGTGTTGCGCGAGCGCTTGCCCGCCTACGAGCCAGTGATGCTTGCGCTTGATGCCAACCCAGCCATGGCTTCACTGCGCGATCTCGCTGCGGACCAAGATTTCGATGGCGTGGTGATCTGCGACATCGATGGACTGGGCCTGTGGCGCATCACCTGGGAACTGCAACAGGCGTACGTCGCTCACTATCACCGGCAATGGACGATCAGCCGCGATGTGCATCGCCGCATGCTGAATGTTTGGCAACAGCATGCGTTGATTTCGCGCTCGGACTTCAGCCTGCTGCGCTCGTTGGTGCGCTGGTGGAACAAGGAAGCAGAGCCGTTTCGCCCGCATGTCCGGCTCACATCAATGCGCGAAGGGTTCATCGACTACACGCTCACCGATACCAGCGTTCATCGTCGTGAATTGGAGGCACACCTGGCCAAATATGGTGGCAAGTTGCCGGGGCCAGTGCCGGCGCAATGGTTGGCGGACCTCGCCGAAGTCAGAAACTGGGTGCAGGCAATACAGCAGCGCGGCGGTCGGGTAATTTTCTACGCGACGCCGATCAGCGGCCTGCGCCGTCAGGTCGAAGAAGCCACCTATCCGCGACCTCAGTTCTGGGATCGTTTAGCCGATGCAACCGGGGCACAAACCCTGCACGCCGACGATGTACCCGCGTTGCGCGACTTTCCGTTGCCGGACGAATCGCATATCGACTATCGCGACAAGCCGCGATACACCGCATTGTTGATCGATGCGCTGACCGCGCGCACGCCGCTGTAGCGAGGAGCGAGTCCGAGCTACGTCCGCAGCGTCTGTTCCCGCACTCGATGCATTTCATCGCGCGCGCGCGCAGCATCCTCGAATTCCAGGTTCTGCGCGTGTTTGAACATCTGCGCTTCAAGTCGTTTCAAAACCGCTGATAGCTGCGGCGCGGTCATGCTGGCGTAGTCGGCCGTTGGTTCGGCAGCGCGCAGGGTGCCGAGCTTGCGCGTGCGTTCGCTGGCGTTCATCACGACAGTGTCGTTGGCCGCCTCGCGCGCACCCTGCATAACGTCAATAATTTTGGTCTGCACCGACTTGGGCGTGATGTTGTGCATGACATTGAAGTCGACCTGCTTCTGACGCCGACGACTGGTTTCGTCGATCGCCGCCTGCATCGAGCGCGTGATCGTGGCCGCATAAAGAATCGCCTTGCCGCGCAGATTTCTGGCGGCGCGGCCGATGGTCTGGATCAGCGAGCCGGTCGAGCGCAGGAACCCTTCCTTGTCGGCGTCAAGAATCGCCACCAGCGATACCTCGGGCATATCAAGTCCCTCGCGCAGCAAGTTGATGCCGACCAGCACGTCAAACTTGCCCAGGCGCAGATCGCGCAGGATCTCGACGCGCTCCACCGTTTCAACGTCCGAATGCAGATAGCGCACGCGCACGCCGGCCTCTTCCAGATACTCGGTCAGATTCTCCGACATGCGCTTGGTCAGCGTCGTGACCAACACGCGATCGCCCATCGCCGTGCGCAGACGGATCTCATCGAGCAGATCGTCGACCTGCGTCGCCACCGGACGAACTTCGATTTCAGGATCAACCAGACCCGTCGGTCGTACGACCTGCTCGATCACCTGCTCGCCGGAGCGCTCCAGCTCATAAGCACGTGGCGTGGCAGACACATAAATCGTGCGTGGCGCGCGTTGCTCGAATTCCTCGAATTTCAGCGGTCGGTTGTCCAACGCCGAAGGCAGGCGAAAGCCGAATTCAACCAGCGTTTCCTTGCGCGAACGGTCACCTTTGTACATTGCGCCGATCTGCGGCACGGTGACGTGCGACTCGTCGAGCACCAACAGCGCATCGGCCGGCAGATAGTCGAAAAGCGTTGGCGGTGCCTCACCCGGCGCATAGCCGGTCAAGTGCCTGGAGTAGTTCTCGATTCCCTGGCAGTAGCCGATCTCGGCCATCATCTCCAGATCGTATTGTGTGCGCTGCTTCAGACGTTGTGCTTCCAACAGTTTGTTGGCGGCGTAAAGCTGTTCGAGGCGTTCGCCAAGTTCGGTCTTGATGGTCTCGATTGCATCCAGCACGGTGCGGCGCGAGGTGACGTAGTGCGATTTTGGGAAAACAGTAAACCCCGGCAACTTGCCGATCACCGAGCCGGTCAGCGGGTCGAACTGACTGATGGTTTCGATGACCCCATCGAACAGCTCGACCCGCACTGCAATCGATTCGGATTCGGCCGGAAACACATCGACAATTTCGCCTCGTACACGATAGGTAGCGCGGCGCAGTTCATAGTCGCCGCGGGAGTATTGCAGTTCGGTCAGGCGACGCAGCAATTCACGCTGGTCCATGGGCTGGCCCGGAGCCAGCCGCAGCACCATCTTGAAATGCTCGTTCGGATCGCCAAGACCATAGATCGCCGATACCGTGGCGACAATGATGCAGTCGCGACGCTCCAGCAGCGACTTGGTCGCTGACAGCCGCATCTGTTCGATGTGTTCGTTGATCGATGAGTCTTTCTCGATAAACGTGTCGGTACTCGGAACGTAGGCTTCGGGCTGGTAATAATCGTAATAGGAGACGAAGTACTCGACCGCGTTATTCGGGAAAAACTCCTTGAACTCGCCGTACAGTTGCGCCGCCAGCGTCTTGTTCGGCGCCATCACCAGCGTCGGCGCCTGTACCTGCTGGATCAGGTTGGCAATCGAAAAAGTCTTGCCTGAACCGGTAACGCCAAGCAGGGTTTGATGCGCCAAACCGTTGCGGAAGCCGTCAACCATGCGGGCGATTGCCTGCGGTTGATCACCAGCAGGCTGGAAAGGCGACACTAGTTTGAATGGTTCGGACATTGAGCTGGGCCAGCACGGACAACAACGCGCACGATAATGCATTGTCTGCTCAAGATCGCAACCCGCACTCGGAAAAATCGCAGCAGGATTCAGGACGCTGCCCCTGCCCTCGAATTGTCACCGACTGCAAACTGGCCTCCCTGCTCACATCGACTCAAGGAGACCTGCAATGAACACTGTTCGCGACACAACGCACTGCAAGAACACACGCCGCCAGCCCCTGCGTGGCAAGATAATTACCCGGGGATTTACCCTGCTGGAAATACTCGTCGCCGTCACCGTGGTCAGCATTTTGCTTGCAATCGCCCTGCCGTCTTATTCGGCTGCGCTCGGTCGCGCCGATTGCAACACCCTGCTGACTGCGCTGATGGGCTCGATCACCGACGCGCGTGGCGCCGCACAGAACTATGAGTCTGACGCGATTCTCTGCCCCAGCGATGATGGCGCCTCTTGCTCGGGCAAAGCGCAATGGCAGAACGGCTGGATCGTGGGCGTCGACGGCAACGGCGACAACAGCATCAGCGGCGGCGAATCGGTTATTTCCCGTCAACCAGGCTTCGAAGAAAACGTGCACATGGTCACCAGCAGTGGGCGGACACGTTTGCAATTCCAGCCCTATGGCTCGAACGCCGGTAGCAATGTCACGTTCACGCTGTGCGATCGCCGCGGCGAATCTGGCAGCAGCGCCTATGTGCTCAACAATAGTGGCCACTTCCACGAGGCGCGGCCAACAGCGCAAAACACCGCGGCTGCCTGCGCCGGTATGTGACGCGCGCGCGCGGATTTGTTGCCGAGTGTTGGGGTGCAGGCTTGACGAAGCCCGAGCCCCCCGCTCTAATGCGCGACTCGGTTGGCGCTGTGCGCTGCATCGGCCAGGTAGCTCAGTTGGTAGAGCAGGGGATTGAAAATCCCCGTGTCGGGGGTTCGATTCCCTCCCTGGCCACCACTTCAGTCGCACTTTCGTTGCCGATCATCACCCGACTCCCACTGCTGCCTTGACTATGACGCGCACCGTTTTTTGCATTCGTCTGCAGCAGGAGCTTGAAGCACTGGACTTTGCGCCATTGCCTGGTGAGCTCGGCAAGCGCATCTTCGATCAGGTTTCCAAACGAGCCTGGAGCGAATGGCTGGCGCATCAGACCATGCTGATCAACGAGAATCGGTTGTCGCCCATTGAGCCCAAGGCGCGTGCGTTTTTGCGTGGTGAACTGGAAAAATACTTCTTTGGCGATGGCGCCGCGCTGCCCGAAGGCTACACACCACCCGCCTGATGCCGGCACACGCGCCGGTCGACTCGCTACCCGAATAATGCCGTCCAGGTGCAGCGCACTCTACGCACACGCTTGCGCCAGGGGAACAGCAAATGTGTCAACTTCGTCAGCGGCGCGCTTGACCTTTCGTCAACCGCGAGCTGGAGTCGCGACATCGGTAAGGCTGCAATTTCTCCGGCCATGCTTGAGCTATTGGTGGCAAGCTTCTGCGAGCGATAAGCTTGATGCCTTCCTGGAACGAGTAAAACGACAATTTTGCGTCTAAGACCCGACGTAGGAATTGTCATTGCGACGCTGTGCTTATCGCCTGGTCCGGGCAGTCCCCGGACACATCCAACGCAAACGTTTGTTCAGAGTCGCCACTCAGGACGATTGAGGCACGCAACGAGGCCATGGAGGCCGATTACGAAATCAACCGCGCGTTTGACTGCATCGACAAGACATCGTTCGACGCGATCAACTCGCAGCGCGTCGCGTGGGAGCAGCGCCAGGCCCAGACCATCGCCGGTGAACGCCAGCGAATGGCGCAGTCCGGATGGAGTGCTGCAGGTTTCGCGGACAGGATTGCAACGTCGCAACCGCATGTTGGCCAACGCTCAGCAGGCCGCCCCCCTTCGGCAATGAATACGATTGCATTGTCTTGTTGCTGGCGTTCGTCTGTTGCCAGGCCGCCCTATAGTCCGCCCCAGCCCCGAGCGCGCAGATTCATGTGAGCGCGCACCACACCAATGGGGACCAGTCGAATCAGTATCCCTTGGGAGGGGCGAATACGATGCGATTCACCAATATTGCTGCGCGTTGTCTACTGGCATTGATCGTCACCGCGGCAATGCCATGGTGGGCAAGCTCAACGGCGCATGCGTCGATCAATGCGCTGAACCTCGGCGCCAAATATGACGCCACTCGGGCGAACATGGATTTCAAGGTTTACTCAGCGCGGGCCACGCGCATCGAAGTGTGGATCTACAAAACGCCGTCCGGCGCACAGCAGGTCGCGCGCTACGTCCTCACGCGCAATCTCGCTACCGACGTCTGGTCGAAGACGGTGTCGGTCAACACTTTGCGCTACCGCTATGGTGTCACCGGTACCGTGTACTACGGCTATCGCGCCTGGGGGCCCAACTGGCCTTACATCAGCACCTGGACCAAAGGCAGCGCAATCGGATTCAGCAGCGACATCGATGCCAGCGGCAACCGCTTCAATCCGAACAAGTTGCTGCTCGACCCCTATGCCGTAGAGATCAGCCAGGACCCGACTACTCCGACCTGCACCGACGGAACCCTCTATGCGAGTGGAACCACGCACCGCAACAAGGACAGCGGCACGTGCGCGCCCAAGGGCCTGGTGCTGGCCGCAAGTACCAGCTCGATCGGCACCAAGCCCACACGCGCGTTCAAGGACGATGTGGTCTACGAAGTGCATGTGCGCGGCCTGACCATGAACGACATCACTGTCCCGATCGCACTTCGGGGCACTTATGCAGGCGCGGCGACCAAGGCAGCGTATCTCGCCAGTCTGGGTATCACGGCAGTCGAATTTCTTCCAGTGCAGGAAACCCAGAACGCGACCAATGACGTCGATCCGAACTCCGATATCGGCGACAACTACTGGGGTTACATGACGCTGAATTTTTTCGCGCCGGATCGCCGCTACGCGTCGGATAAAACCGCGGGTGGTCCGACCCGCGAATGGAAAGCCATGGTCAAGTCGTTTCATGACGCGGGCATCAAGGTGCTGATCGATGTCGTCTACAACCACACCGGCGAAGGCGGTGCCTGGGGCGGGACCGACGGATTGACCGTGTACAACGTGCAGTCGTTTCGTGGCCTCGACAATCCCACCTATTACTCGCTGACCGCTGATTTGCAACATTCCTGGGACAACACCGGCGTCGGTGGCAACTACAACACGCGCAATGCCACCGCGCAGAACCTGATCATTGATTCGCTGGCGTATTGGCGCGACAGCCTGGGCGTCGACGGGTTTCGTTTTGACCTCGCCTCCGTGCTCGGCAACACATGCCAGCACGGCTGCTTCAACTTCGACAAGATGGACAGCGGCAACGCGCTTAACCGCATCGTCAACGAACTGCCACCACGTCCCGCCGCTGGCGGCAGCGGTATCGATTTGATTGCCGAGCCCTGGGCGATCGGTGGCAACTCCTATCAGGTTGGCGGCTTCCCAAGCGGCTGGGCGGAATGGAACGGAAAATACCGCGATGACCTGCGCAAGAAGCAGAACAAATTGGGTGTCGAGGTGGTCACCACCGGACTGCTCGCATCACGCTTTGCCGGCTCTTCCGACCTGTATGGCGACGATGGCCGCAAGCCCTGGCACTCGGTCAACTTGATGGTCGCGCACGATGGCTTCACCCTCGCCGATCTCTACGCCTACAACAGCAAGCAAAACAATCAGCCCTGGCCCTGCGGCCCTTCCGATGGTGGCGAGGACAACAACATCAGTTGGGATCAGGGCGGAATCGGCAACGAGCAGCGCAAGGCCGCGCGCACCGCGCTGGCATTCATGATGCTCAGTGCCGGCGTGCCGATGATCACGGGCGGTGACGAGTTTCTGCGCACGCAGTTCGGCAACAACAATGTCTACAACCTCGATTCACCGGCCAACTGGCTGATCTGGACGCTCGACGCCAACGCTATCGACCAGCAGACCTATACCCGTCGCCTGATCGAATTCCGCAAGGCGCACGCCAGCCTGCGACCGGCAAACTTCTATTCCGGCGTCGACAACAATGGCAATGTCATGGAGCAGTTGCGCTGGTTCAAACCCGACGGCGCGCAGGCTGATGCCGCGTACTTTTCCAGTGCGTCCAATCATGCCATCGCCTGGCGCATCGATGGCAGCGAACTGGACGACAGCAGCAGCGCCATCTACATCGCCTACAACGGTTGGTCTGGCAACGTGAACTTCACTCTGCCCTGGCCCGGCAACGGAAAAAACTGGTATCGGGTCACTGACACTGCCACCTGGAATGAAGGCCCGAACGCGGTTGCCACACCGGGCGCTGAAGCATGGCTCGGCGGCGAAGGCACCAGTTATGGATTGCAGGGCAGATCGATGCTGCTGCTGATCGCCAAGTAACCCCTGTTGCACGAAGCGACGTTGCCCTCTGTTGGATGTATGGTTCTACGCGGCATCGACGATCGGATCCCGCGTCAAAGCCCGGAGGATGATGCGAGTGATTCGGGTCGGCAGGGGCGTCGTGACCCGTGCGGCAGCGATGTGGGTGCATTGTGGGAGGGGCTGACCAGCTCCGCTGTTGAGAGCCAGCCGCGATTCTCTACTTCGCGGCGGCGTTGGCAATCGCGGCTCACGACGCTCCCACGAGGCGATTTGCGGAAGCCAAAAAACTTAGGGTCGGCGATTTCTCGCAAGCCCTCGTCTGAATTGGTTTCTCGAACGGAATTTTAAGCTTAGGGTAACGAATCAGTTTGACGACGCCACCGGAGCCGCCAAGCTCACTTCCCGGCCTTCGATGAACACGCGTTTTGGGCCACGCAACGCAGCGATGGATTGACGCGGATCGAGATCCAGCACCACCAGATCGGCGCGGGCACCCACGGCGTCAGCCCGAGGTCATCCCAGTGGTAGGCGTTCGAGTAGTTGGTTGTCGCGCTGGCCAGGGCTTGGCGCGGCGACAGACCAAGCTGTTGGAAAATCTCCAGCTCGCGCAGCATCGACACCCCAGGGGAAGTACAGAGTTTGGGTGTGTCGCTCGCAGCACGCAACGGTACATGATGCTGCACCAATACGCGATGCAGATTGAGTATGGCATTGCCATTGGAACCTGCGTTGCCTGATCGCCATCACGCGCTGGGCACGCAGTGCGTCGTAGGCAATCATGCCAGATAGTAGTGGAGATTCCGACACGTCGATCACCGTGCACTTGCGAAGAGGAGCACCCCGGATTGCGCTGCGCTTCATCCAGACTACTTGCTACTTGCTACTTGCTGCGTTTGTGCGCGGGCCTCAGGAAGAAGACGTGGCAAATCCCGAGCCGGTGCGGAAACACCACCGACCCGGCCGTTATTGGATCATCAGATCGTGATGGACGTGCCGTCGAACCGCTTGAGCGAGAACCCGGGAAATCCTTCGGGGTAGGTCGAGCGCAGATCGGCAAGGAAGCCAATGCCGACCTGTTCGCCAAGCCGCATGCCTTCGACGCCATCCGACCAGTAGTGAACGCCGGCGATGTTGCGAGCGATGGAAATGTTCGCTGCCAGCTTGTCGAGCTCGCCGCTCAGCGTCAATGCGCCGGCGGTGTAGGAGGTGAGCGCCGATCCATCGTCAGTAGCAAGGACCGGATCAGGAATGACGAAGCTGTCCTTGAAGCAGGCCTTGAGCACGGTGACGCAGGCACCCGCGATGGCGGCGTGCCCGGCTGGATACGAGGGATGGGTCGGCGATCCTTCCGCGAAAGCGAGCGGAAGCAAATAGCTGCCGTGCGCCGAATGGATCTTGCCGAGCACAGAGGACGCCAGCAAGGATCCATGGATCGGATAGGCGCGGGTGCCCGACACATCCTGATGCACGCGTAGTCCGAACGCCTCCGGCCGCAACACGCGATGCACCGACCACTTCTGGTACCAGGCCGCCTTCAATGCCATCACCGCGACCTGCGCGACCATGGACAATACATCCGGCCCACCGAAGGTGACGAACGCCGCGCGATTGGCATAGCTCTTGTACGGATTGCTGTCGTTCAGTGCCACGCCGCCGTAGCTCAACGCAATCAGCGCGGCGTTGAGGAACGCTTGATAAGAGAAATCACGGTGTACATATTCGCCAATGGCACGTCCGTCATTAACGTAGCGCGGCGGATCGAGCACCAACGATTGCGAAGGCGCGATGCCGTTCTGGACGCGCAGGCATTCTTCCCGCGATGTCATAAAGTCGACACCCTTGACCCCCGCCGCATACTTTTGCGTGATGGTGCCGGGGCCGAAAGGCACGTTCTTGAGGAGAAACTGGGACACATACGGACCCACGCGTTCGCCCGCGGTCACTCCGCGGAACAGGGTCTGCGCATTCACATCGCGGAACAAACTGAAACGACGCAGATCTGAGACTGCTTCGGCTGCCAAGGAATTGGTCGCGTACTGAGCAAACGGCACATCGCGCAATAGCGCCATCCAGTAAACCTCAGCCATCTCGGCGGCGCGAAGCTCGCTGGAGAACAGCGGCGATACCGCTATCCGCAGCCGGGTCGGGTCGGCACCTTCCATCTGGAATGCATTCGCCGATTGCGGACTGATCTGTTTGGCGGTGCCGCCCATCGGCACGGCTGCCCAGTCGGCAGCAAGGTTGCTCGTGCAGGCCTGGCGCAAGGCTGCGTAAGCCACAGGGTTTACTTCGCCGAACGCATCGTGCGGCAGACCTTTGGAGTAGCAGGAAGCAAAATTGTTGACTCCAGCCTCATCGTTACTGCGCGTAGAAGACGCCATCGGATAGGAAAGGTTGGCAGTGGCGCGGTCCATGCGCTGCGTAAACGCCTGCTCACCGCGCCGGTTGCCGGCAGGCGGCGTGAAGCCGATGAGCACCTTACTCGTCGCCGACGCTTCGCCAGCGCCAACAACACCAACCGCCGCCGCTGCGCCGGCTACACCAAGAAAGCCGCGCCGATTGAACGAAACCTTGCTGGCTCCAGTTGCGGGCTCCGCATTGGTGGACTCGTGCACAGCCGTTTCGGTCGACAATTTACTGGTCATTGGGTGCTCCTGATGAAGAATGATGAGATACGCGCATGATCCGCAACCTGTCCGGACATCTGCGCGCGAGCCCGGATTTCAGCTGAAACATCGTCCGGCTGTCCAGCACGGGCTGCAGAAACCTTGACATGGCGCACTGTTGCCGGCCGCGGCTACCGCGACTGGCGCCGGGAAATCTGCAGCACGCGGCGTCAGACACATCGGCAAGAGTTGTGTATCGCGCCGCCGGGACCGGTGCGTACGGCGCGCAGCCCTGTGCCAAGCGCACCCTTAGTTGCGCCCGTTAGGGAACCTAAGAACAACTCCGGAGCCGCGATAGCCCGCCCAGTCAGGGGGCTATCGCGGCTCCGGACTTGTTCAGAGCTTCCTGAGCTCCACCATCAGCAGCCTGGCCCAGTTTTTGCGCTTGAGCAGGCCGATAGCCGCTACAAATGTGGTGGATGCGCCAATCAGAAATAACGCGACGAACAATCGAAGGTGACCGAGCATGAACAAGATGGCCGCGGGCGTTTTGCGATCGGCCGAGGCGTGACGAGTCAGCTTGTCGAATCCGCCAACAGAAAAAAGCCGTTCAATATGAGCGTCTGCACCAGCGTGATCACCATGGCAAACCCGGCCATGGCGATCAGAATTCAGGCCAAGACGGTGACGAAGCTGGATCGTGTGTGCAGTGCTGGTGCGGCCGAGTGCATGAATTTCCTTTGCGGCGATTGGAACGCCCGCTGAGGCAACAGAGTGCCAGCATTCGCTTCGTGCTGCGCATCATCCCGGTTCGACGGTGTCGCTAAGAACGGCCGTGCCTCGGTTGAATGCCGCCGAACTTTGCAGGTCGCTGCGACCGCAGCATGAACAGATAGCTGGCGGACGCCAAAAACAAAAAGGCCTGCGATTGCGCGCAGGCCCTTCGATACAATCTGGCTCCCCGAGCACTCCTTACTACGAACCGCCATTGTGGTCTCACGGTTGCCGCGGTTTTGTCTCAAGCGGCACGCAGCGTAGGGGTAATTTATGCAAGGGATGAAGAGTTTGATGCCGCGCGTTCTGTTGGCGCTGGCGATGTGTGCTGTGCCGGGTATGGTGATGGCTGAGGATCCGCCATTGATTCGCCTTGATGTGGTCACGGCGACGAATGGCGTGTGCAACTACGCCTACTCACTGAGTGCAAATGAAGTGCGGCTTGTGTATTGCGACTTGGCTGCGCTGCCGATCCGTAGATTTTCAGCGGTCGCTGAGAGTGGCAGTTTCACAGTTCTGGGCTACGTATCGGACGTGTTCGAGACCCCGGCGGGGGTGATCATGGTGCTGCGCAACCAAGTTAATCGGGCCCAGACCGGAGTAGCAAAGATCAGCCCGTTCGACACGTTCGAGCGTGTCCCGCGTGGTTCGCCCTGACCAATTGCCTATGACCTAGTCAGCGGTGGGCCAATTGCGCCCACCGCTCCATTAGCGTCAGGCGCGGGGCTCCGCTTTCTTTTGGCGGCGTCGATCAGTGTGATCCGCTTGAGTTGGAACAATGCTGCGCATAAGTTCAACCATAGCCTTCTGTTGCGATTCGCTTAGTTGCCCAAAAAGCTGAACGATTTGGCGACTCCTGTGGTCCGCTGGAGAGACCTTACCAATCTGATACACCGGCGATTGTTCTGCGCTGCGCAATGCGCCAGATCGTGGCAAAGAGTCACCGCAAATGAGTTGATCCAACGATGCGCCAAGTTCGCGACGTATCGACGCCCATAGCTCAAACCGTGGGGCTTTGTTGCCCAGCTCCCACTGGCTGATCGCCGATTTGGTAATTCCCAATCGATCGGCAAGCACATCTTGGGACAGGCGCGCGGCCGTACGCGCGTCTCTAAATCGCTCCCCGAATCTGGCCCCGGCCTTCATGATGCAAGGGTATTCCCTTGGTACTCAAACGGTGTATCCGATTGGTTGACACGGTCACACTGTGGGTATACCGTTCGCATATGGACAACCCGCATCCAATCCGCGCAGCACGCCAAGCCCGCCGACTATCTCAGCGCGGATTGGCCGAATCGCTTGGAATTACCAAGGCGACTGTTAGCCAGTGGGAGCTTGGCAACAAGATGCCCAGCCCCCGGCTGGCCATCTTGCTTCAGCAGAAATTCCCTCGACTCAGCCTTAAGAAAATCTATGCATCGGCCACGGCTGCGGAGGTTGCCAACTAATTCAGCGCGCAGCGCCAATCTGTCATGCGCCGGGGCGCATAGGCTGAACGCTGCGGGGGTGAGGGAGACCTTGAAATCAATGGCCGCACCGTAGGCCTGGCGCAAGCCGAATCCCCATCGGTAAAAGGTGTCCCCGGCAGAGTTCCAGCTCTGCCGGGGACGGGTGAGGGTCTCCGGTTTCGAAGCAGCTACCCTCATCCGTGATTCTGTCATGGGTGTGGATCAAATCAGAGACCCGTTCGTTCGGAAAGTGAGAACGCGACGGGGGTTCACAATGGAATTGTTCGACCGGCTCGACCGGATGATGTACGACACGGTTCACGACTATGTGGACCGCAGGACCAGGACTCGGGGCGCGGTGGCATTAGCGCCAAAGGTCGGACTGCAATCGGGCACCCTGAGCAATAAGGTGAACCCGACCATCGATACGCATCAGCTCGGGTTGCGGGAATCGGTCCCGCTGCAGCTGGCGGCAAAAGATTTTCGCATTCTGCAGGCTTACGCATCAGCCCTTGGCCATTGCGTCTATGCGCTGCCAGATGACTGCGTCGGGTCTGATGTGGAGCTACTGACCCAGTACGCCGACTTCCACGTGACCGTTGGCAAGCATTCCGGAGTGATCCGCGAATCGTTGCGCGACGGTCGCATCAATCCAGCAGAGATAGCCGCAGTGCGAGGGGCATTTGATGACCTCGTTCGCGCTGGCCTGTGCGTCCTGCTCCGCCTTGAGGCCTTGGCCGATGCGTAGATTCCCCAACTACGTCGCGCCGCCCACCCTTCGTCGTGAAAACGGTATCGCGCGCGTCATCGTCCCCCCTGTCGATGCGCGCTTGCCTGCCTTTCTCGGCCAAGGCCTCTTCTATTTGTTTCGCGCCAAGTTGCTGTCGCGCTATCTGCCGACCAGATCGGAGAGCGCCGATGTCCGCTGAGGTTTGGGAAATCCTGCCGCACGAGCGGGTGCCATTTGAGCGGCGAATCAAGCTGTTGCTTGGCGTGCCCGTGACGTTCGGCGACTTGATGTTGGTTTTGCTGCGCGACCGACAGGTGAATGGCGAGCCTTCGGCAGTGCGCATGGTTTGGGAATTGCGCAACACGGGGCGAATTGAAACCACTGCAGTGACCGCGGTCGACCTAGCTGCCAATGGCCGCTGGTTGCCAGTAGCGGTGTCTTCGTTTGGAACGGTGATGTTCAACGTGGAATCCCCGGCGTGGCCATTGATTGCCACCCGGCAAGGCGCGCGCGGCGCCCTCAATCAACCTATGGAGTCAGCACAATGATGGAGAACGGTTTAGCCAAGAGCATCAACTCTTGCGCGTTCGTGTGGTCGCCGGAGTCACGCCGATTCATTGCGCTTATGGCCGGCCCCTTCTGCATGCAGTTGTCGATGCTGGAGGCGTTGGCGCTGGCCGAGCTGATGCGTCAGATGTCCCGACATGCGCGTGCCTCGAGAACACATTCCACGCTTACACAAATTCGAGAAGAAAACTGGTCGGTGGTCGCGTCCGATGCTGGCAGCGTAGCTCTGCTGCGTCGGGCGTTGATGTTGCGCTTCACACCAGATGAAGCCGATATTGCTGCGGAGCTGCTCGAGGAAGCGGCCGACGCGATGAACCCAGAACGATTCGGTGAGGTGGCCAATGCATGAGGCCATCACCAATCGCCAAGTGTTCAACCGATACCTCACGGAGCGGGAGGAAAAACAGCTGTTGCATCACGTCAAGTCGATCGACAGCCCTTACGCCAAGCGCGACCTGTACTGGATGACGCTCGCGCGACAAACAGGCATTCGCATTGGCTCGATTGCTGGACTGACCGTCGCGGACGCGCGCGACGCGCTGGCGGTGAAACGCCTCACTTTGCGAGATGACATCGTGAAGGGTCGACGCGGATACAGCGTGCCGCTTAACACCGGGGCGATGGCTGCACTGCGCGCCCTGCTGAAACTGCGGGTCGACCTAAAGCTAACGGCAGACGCAGATGCGCCCCTGATCTGGTCGCGGCAGTCTCAGCGAATGACCGTGCGGCAGTTCCAGTTGCGCATGCAGTACTGGGTCACTCAGTCAAAGCTTAGCGTGAAAGCGACACCGCATTGGTGGCGGCACACTTTGGCAAAGCGGCTCATGGAACGAAGTGTCGGGCGAGACCCACAGGCGTTCGTGCAGGCGTCGCTTGGCCACCACTCGCGCGACTCCACCGCCGTTTACACATTGCCCGACCGCGAAGATCTTGCGGCCGCCCTTCAATCTGCTTGCTAGGGCCAACGCCATGAACAAAACGAACCCGCGCTCCGTGATCGTCGTTGGACGGGCTTCTCCCGGAGAGACAATAGACACTGCAATGCTGCAGAGGCACTTCGGACTCGAGCTGCTGCTGGCTGATTGGCATCGCGGCCAGTACATCCCGCACTACAACACACTGGTGTTGACGGCCGATTTTCCGCAGCGCGTGACGCACTGCGATGTTGTGCGCTTGGAAGACGTGATCGCAATTGCGAAGGCGGCCTGACATGGCCGCCATCTGGACCGTCCTCGGCGTTTTGTACGTGATGACCGGGGTGTGGCTGATGCTGAAAATGGACAACAGCCGCCGGTTTTATGCGCTGCTGGATCGCTTCAGTGTGCCGCAACAATTCGCATGCGCGATCACCTGGCCGATTGCACTGCCGCTGATCATTTGGGGGTATCGCCGTGGCTAACCCGGACTTGCATTCAGCGGCGTTGCCGGGTGTGGTTGCGCGCGATCTTTCGCCTGACCTGCAGCGCAAGGTATGGAACCGCGTGAAGACGACGCAGCCTGCCCTGGCGCAGGTACTCGGCACCGATCCCTTCATTGCCCGGCTGCGCGCTGAGCTTGGCGCGAGCCCAGTGTTCAGCAGCGAGTTCGTACGCCAGGCGAAAGTCGCATGAACCGCGCGAAGAACGGCGGTGACCTTTTCGGCGAAAAGCCGCGCCGCAACGTGCGGCGAATCAAGCGCACTGAGGTTGCGAACGGGTACGCCGCGCCGCCCGGTACCGGCCCAAGCATCGAGAGCTGCAGCACTTGCGCACACTGCAAGTTTCGCGAGCTTTCGAACCGTCAGCGATTCTACAAGTGTGGACGGATGTTGTCGCAGTGGGACCGGTCCCGCTCGACCGACATCCTGATCAAGTCGCCCGCCTGCCGGCTGTGGGAAGCCGGCGAACCCAGCCTCAGCACCACCTACATCAGAAGCTGGTAACCATGGCATCGATTGCTGAATTGAAACGGATCATTGATCTGCACGACTTGGCGTCGCGGCTGAGCCTCAAGCGCCCCGGTGGCGACACCGGCAACTACTGCAGCCCGCATCATGCGGACAAGTCGCCCAGCCTCAGCATTTTCAAAGATGGCAAAGCGTGGAAAGACTTCAGCGACGACGACGCCGGGGGCGACTGCGTCAGTTTAATTATGTTCGTGGAGGGCATCGCCGATGTGCCCTCCGGAATGCGGCGGCTGCATGAGATCTACGGTATAGCCCACGATCGCAAGGACATCGCGCCGCGTGCCCGTCGCTCGACGGTTGATTTCATCGCTGATCGCTGCATGCAGGACACTGCGCCGGCCACGGCGTATTTGCTGAGCCGCGGCGTCAAGGAAGTGGCGATCAAGCTGGGAATTGCGCGCAAGACAATCGGATTCACAACATGGGTCAGCGACAAAAAACCTGCGGGTGACGTTGGCCATGCCGGCCCGGGCGTGGCGTTCATCGTGCGTGATTCGATGGGCACCGCGGTGGCTGTAGACGTGCGCTATGCGGACCCTGTGTTGAACGGCGGAGTGAAGACCCAGACGCAGGGCGAGAAGGATGGGGTGTTTTGGACCGCATGTCCGGTGAAGCTGAAGCAAGCCCGCACCGTTTATGTAGTCGAGAGCGCCATCAATGCGCTATGCGTCGACAGCTGCGGCATGGCCTTTACCGCTGCGCTGGCAATTCGAGGCACCGGTAACGCGCCCAACATCGATTGGTCGCTGTTGATCGGCAAGCAGGTGATTCTGGCGCTTGACGCCGACTTGCCCAACGAAAAAGGCAAACGCGCTGGTGCCGAGGCGAGCTGGGTGATCTATGACCTGCTGGTGGGTCTGAACATCGCCTGCCAAATGGTCGACCAGACGCAGTGGTACAAAAACGAACTAAACGATGTTGCCGATATCGCGCAGAAGATGCCCGCAGAGCTGAAGGCGCGGATGGTGGACGTGGAGCCGTGGGCTATCCCTGGCTTACCCGGTAAGGACGGCCCGCAGGGTCGCAATCGTGTGTTTCTGCCGATGCACGACTTCGCCGTCTATTGGCGGTTTCGCTGCAAAGCCGACTTCACGTCCTACGTGACCAAGGTCGAGACCACTGCGGAAGGAAACGAGCAGCCGCAGTTCGAGGATGTCGCTGGCTTTCGCGTGGCCGCAATATCGCGCGTCAGCATCGCCGGTGCTACGGCAATGATGACCGGCGAGCTGGACCTGCAGCCCGAGGTCGTGTTCGCAGTTGGGGTGCAGACGCCGCGGCACGGCGCGAAGCTGATACGTCGCGTCTTCGACGACGACAAGCTGCACAACAGCGATATGTGGAAGCGCTTTGGCCCGGTGTTCAATCAGGCGCGCTTGCTGCGCCTGGTCAACATCATGGAGCGCAGCGCCGAGTGCGGCGCGCGCGACGCGATCAACTTTGTCGGATTGGCCTACCGCAACTGCAAGCCGGTGGTGAACGAAGGTCCGGACTGTTACTTCAGGGACCCCGAAAAGCAGTGCCCGTATAACAACCTGGTGTTCGCGAGCGGCACGACAGCGGACGCGCAGACCGTGATTGCTGCATATCAGTCCACGTTCAAAGGTAATCGCGCGCTGCTGGCGCTGGTGTGGTCGCTGGGCGCGCACCTTAAAGCGTTCATTGGCTTCTGGCCACACCTTGTCATGCAGGCCGAGAAAGGAAGCGGCAAGAGCACCCTGGTGAAACGCCTCGAGCGAACCGTGGGCATGACCGTATTCAGCGGTCAGTCGCTGATGACGGAGTTTCGACAGCTGTGCAGCGTCAGTTACACGTCGCACCCGGTTGGATGGGAAGAGCTGAGCGCGCGCAAACAGGACGTGATCGACAAAGCGGTTGCGCTGCTGCAGGAGGCCTACAACTACACGCCGACACGCCGCAACAGCGACATGCTGCCGTACCTAATTTGTGCGCCCGTGCTTTTGGCCGGCGAAGATGTGCCGGTTCGAAGCCTGCTTGGCAAGTTGGTCCAGACGGACTTGAGCAAGCGCATGGGTCCGCTAATGCCAGAAAACCTGCCGCGTTTCCCGGTGCGGCAATGGTTGCAATTTCTGTGTGAGCTAACGCGCGAGCAAGTGCTGGAGCGACTCACCAAGTGGGAAAAGTGGTGCGGCGCGAAAAGCCGCGCCACGGGCGACAACGGGGCGCCATCGCTTGATGCGGATGACCCGGGTGCCAGCCGCGTGATGCGCAACTACAGCGCGCTCGCATTGGCCTGGTCGCTGCTGTGTGAGTTTTCCGGTGTAGACCCAGAGCAGGGGAATTTCCTGCCTGATCTGCGCGAAGAGATGAATGCTTTCATCAAGCGCACAAGTGGTGATCGCCAGCCCTGGGTGTGGATTCTCGAGACGCTGACCAGCGAGATCGAATCGCACCGGTTCGAACACCCGTACTTGTTCGACGAGGTAGACGGAGAAGCGTGCATCCTGCTTCGCCCGCAACACGTAATCGATCACATCAGCACCGACAGTCGACTGCGACAGATGTGGGACGGCCTGCCGGTGAAGACTGGCCGTGTGTTTGCTGCGCAGCTCGCTCACGCCGGACTGGTGGTCAAAGACGAGTGCGACAAACGCATCAACAGCAAGCGCGTTGCCCACCTGACTGCACTGTCGCTCGATCGCATGCGCGGCTACGGGTTGTACCTGTCCACACCAGATGCAGGCTACGCGTCATGAGCACATCGACCGCGCCGATGTTGACTGTGGTGCCACCGCTTGAGGAAGGCGCGTGGGCGCCGATTACGGACGAACTGCTGTTCGCGTGGAAGCACGCGGCTGAACAAGATCGCAAGCGCGAAGCCGCTGGGCCGCGCGCTCGCACACCGGCCGCAAGGCCAAATAACCGGAGCGTAAGAGCATGAACACCAACACCAACACTGAAATAAAACTAGACGCGAACCTCCAGCCCCTCTCTGACGGCCAGCCTCACGTATTCACTCACAACCCTTCGATGAACCTGCTGTGGTTGCGCGAAGACGCGCACTCCGAAAGTGTCACTGCAGCCGAAGCAGATCGAATCGTGAGCGAACTGCGTGCCGGTGGCTTCGACGATTGGCGCCTCGGCGTTCCGCAGGAGCAAATCACCTGTGTCGACTACAGCCGCAGTGGTCCGGCCGCGAACACAGATCTCTACAACGTGCGGCCCGCTTGGTACTGGACGTCGTTGCAGGCCGCCTGGTCTGCCTCGGTGCGCTGGTGCGTCGGCTTCTACTTCGGCTCCGTCAGCAACTACCCCATCGACGACAGCGCGCGCGTGCGTGCGGTCCGGTCGTGGTCGGGTCCGTCGCCGGTCGGTCAGTAATTTGCTTTTTGGAATGTCTCCGTGCTCGCGTGCCGACGTGGTGCGCAAGCGCCCAGCTAAAGGAATCCACATGAACACTGATATCCAGTTGGACGCGAATCTTCGGCCCGTTTCCGAAACCGGACATCCGCACGTCTTCACTCACGAAACATCGGCCAATTTGCTGTGGCTGTTCAAAGACGCACACCCTGATGAAGTTTCGGCGAATAAAGCCGCCCAGGTAGTGAAGAAACTCCGCGCCGGCGGATTCGACGACTGGCGCCAGCCCGACGACATCGAGCTGAGCCGACGCATTGACCGCTCGCGTTACAACCCCGCAGCCGATCCCGCACTCGATGATGTGAAGAGCACCTGGTACTGGACATCTAGGCAGGCCGCCTGGTCTGCCTCGGTGCGCTGGTGCGTCGACTTCTTCAACGGCCACGTCTGCTACCACCGCATCGTCAACAGCGCGCGCGTGCGTGCGGTCCGGTCGTGGTCGGGTCCGTCGCCGGTCGGTCAGTAATTTGCGCTTTTGCATGGTGATCGCAGCATGAGCTTTGCACTGCCCCCGATAGTGAAGACGGCCGAACGGCTGATGCTCGAAATTGAGCAAGCTGTTCGCGGCTTCGCGCGATTCCACAAGTATGCGATTGGTGCAGAATTACGCGAGTTGGCGACGAAGGCCGCCACGCTCGCGCATCGCGCCTGGCGTGACCAAGAGCGCGTCTCGAAGTGGGTAGCCAAGCTGCGGTGGCAGGTTGACAAGCTCAAGCTCTCCATGCAGATCGGGCAGCGCCTGCAGGCGTTCGCCGGTTTGCGCCAGTTCGAGATGATTATGCGGATTGCGATCGATCTTGGACGGCAGGCTGGCGGGTGGCACCGTGAACTGATGAAACACCCCAAGGGCCAGAATCCGCACCGCCACGGCGGTTCGGAGCGTGCCCAGATACTGAGTACTCGCATCGCCTCTTCGGAGGCCAATTTATGACGAAGCCGCGCTACCTACAAAGATGTTCGGACGGGTCTCAAGAATGCGAGGAAGCGTCGTTGCAGGCCGCCTGGTCTGCCTCGGTGCGCTGGTGCGTCGACTTCAACAACGGCAACGTCAACAACAACCACATCGACAACAGCGCGCGCGTGCGTGCGGTCCGGTCGTGGTCGGGTCCGTCGCCGGTCGGTGAGTGTCAGGGTGTGGTCAGCTTCGGAGCGCTCTACAAGGCGTTGCGCCGTGCCAGGCGCAATAAGGTCGCGAGCGCCAACCAGCTCGCGTTCGAAGCGCACTGGCCGGATCGCCTCTTCACTATCCAGGAACGGCTCAACACCGGAACTTGGTCGCCGTCTCCAACCAACTGTTTCGTTGCATGCAGGCCGAAGGCGCGCGAAATACACGCCCCCGACTTCGGTGACCGGGTGGTGCATCACTGGCTGGTGCCGCACCTGGAAGCGATCTACGAACCACGTTTCATCTTCGACAGTCACGCCAATCGCGTCGACCACGGTACGCACGCCGCCGTTGATCGCGTTCGTGGGCACATTCGACAGGTTGCGAGCGGTCAGGGCGGCAAGTTTCGCCTGGCGCCATGGGTGTTGCGGTTCTTCCCGCCGCACCAGTTCTACGTCGAGCCATACGGTGGAGCGGCCAGCGTGCTGATGCTTAAGGCCCGCTCGCTGGGCGAGGTGTACAACGATCTGGATGGCGACATCGTGCGCGTGTTCCGGATTCTGCGCGAGTCGTCGGCCGCGGCCGAGCTGCAACGCCGGCTCGCGTTCACGCCTTACGTCCGCGCTGAGTTCGAGTGGAGCTATACGCCGTCGATGGACGATCTGGAAGCGGTGCACAAGACCATCGTGCGCTCGTTTTTCGGGCACGGCTCCGACTCTGTGACGCGTACGTGCCGCAGCGGGTTTCGCAGCAAGCGCCCGAGCAACCGCAGCTTTCCTTCGGCCGAGTGGGCAACCTTCTCGGATGCGATCCCCGCTTTCACCGCGCGGCTGCAGCGCGTGGTGATAGAAAACCGCGACGGGTGCCAAGTGATGCAGCAGTTCGACGGGCCGAACACGTTGCACTACGTGGATCCGCCCTATGTCCACGCCACACGCAGCGCGATCACCAAGCGCAAGAGCGGCACGCACGGCTACCGGCACGAGATGAACGACGCCGATCATCACCGCCTTGCCGAAACCCTGCACGCACTGACCGGGATGGTGGCGCTGTCCGGCTACCCCTGCCCGCTCTACGACCGCGAGCTATACGCTGGCTGGGAGCGGGTTGAGCGTAAGCACTTTGCCGAAAAGGGCAAGGCCCGCACCGAAGTCTTATGGCTGAACCGGGCATGTTCCGATGCATTGATCAGCAATCACGGGATGCCATTTTCCGATTTTTCGCAGACCGCGGCTGGGAGAAATCCTAGAGCCAAGGCGGGTGCGCAACCAACAGAGAGGGCAACCACCAATGATTAACAATCAACTTGACCTCGCTCGCGTGGCGCACGTTGCCATCGTTCAGCGCACGGTAAAAAAAGGCGACCTGCTTACGCATAAGCGCTGCATGGGTTGCATTGAGGAGCACACATTCGTTGGCTTGGATGGCCCATGGCTGTCGGGGCGAGCGACGTCGACGACGGTGCGTCTGGGCGGATATCGCGGCGTTACGAATGACATTGCGCCCTGCAACGTGACGCACATCAACCGCGTACCGGTGGAAGCGGTCGAGTTTCTGGCCGAGGTCGCGAGCAATCGCATGGTGCATTCCGCATCGGGTGCCAGGCCAAGAAAAAATCGCCGGCTTGCGGACTTTGTAAAGCCTGCAGCCTTGAAGGCAGCAATCACCGAAGCTATCGCGTCGCACGCTCCAGAACACGCTGCCAACTTACGGAGAGCCCCTATGTCTGACGTTCACAACGGTACCGAGCAAAAAACGAATTGCGTCGCGTGGTTTGCTGGCCGCATCGATGGGCTCGACGCTGCAATCGCAATAGCCGACCAGCTGATGGACCGCGGAACATCAACGGGTGAGGCAATCGCCGAGGTGCGCAATCGCATCGAACGCATGCGGCTAAGCACCAAGGCAGACCACGCGCGACTTGGTGCGAAGTGAAGTGCCTCACGATGATCAGAAATTCTATATCGAAGCTAAGCGCAACCACACAGTAAAGGAGACCCTCAATGGCCTACTTCCCGAATGGTACCTCTGGCGTGTGTTTTGATTCTCAGTGTGCGAAGTGTCGCTATGGGGACGTCGCCTGCCCCATTGCCTGGGTTCAGAACTATTACAACTACGACGCATGCAACAACACAATTGCGACATCGATACTAGACAGCCTTGTGAAAGAGGACGGCACATGCACGATGTTTCAGCTAGACCCGGATTGGTTTGAGCAACGCCAAGAACAGCTGCTGCTGCCGCCGGCGCCGCCGCGATGAAGTGCCTCACGATTTGCCAGCCCTATGCGCACCTGATTGTCACCGGTGCAAAGCGCGTCGAGAATCGCTCATGGCCAACTCGGTACCGCGGGCCGCTGCTGATCCACGCTGGGGTCAGCCGGGCATGGATGGATTGCGCTGATGCGCACATGGTGCGTTGCTACGGTGAGCCGCTGGTGTTTGGAGCGGTGGTTGGGCGCGCTCAGCTGGTGGAGTGCGTGCTCCTGACAGAGATAACGCACCCGAGGATCTGCAAACGATTCCCCTGGTTGCGCAAGCACGATCACGCAGAAGGTCCGTGGTGCTGGGTGCTGGAGGATGTGGAACGCTTCATGGTTCCGACGCCGATCCGGGGACGGTTGGGCTTATTTGATGTGCCCGACAACTTTGGCGCTGCGCCGCTCGCCCCGTAGAACGGCAAGTTAGGCCGCTTCAGCATGTCGCCGCGCAACCTTTAGGCCGACATGGGCAAGCGTCGCCCTCAACTCGACGATGTAGATTTTCACTGTGGCAGCTGCGATATGCGCTTTGCCGCAGCGCCTGCACGCGTGATTGACGCGCCTCAAGACGAGTGGCACCCGTGGCAGTACGCCGCCAGCTGCCCCGATTGCGGCAGTGAGTCCGGGCAAAGCGCAGAACAGCGCCGAATGCTGAAAATGTGGGCGAGCGCCACGGGCCCAAAAACCGAGGCGGGCAAAGCGGCGGTGCGGGAGAACTTGCGCGGTCACCCAACGCCGGAAGAGGCCCGACGTACGCGGTTCAACGCGCTGACCCATGGCCTGAGTGCGCGCACAGCCACCTATTTCCCTGCCAAGCCAGGCGCATACGCGCAGTGCTCGACATGCGAGTACTTCAACAACGGCTGCAGCTGGGCCGACAAGGCCTGCCGCTCACGCACGGAGCTCTACCTGCGCCACCACGTCGCGTTCGAGAGCCGCGACCCAACACTGCTGACCGGTATCCGCGCGGAGCTGCACGCGAACGTCACCGCGATCATGGAGGACATCGTGCGCACGATCCTGGCCGACAGCAGTGCCATCCGGCGGCCCGAGTTCCACTTCGACACCGATGGGCGGCTGCACTTGGCGCAGATCAAGGATGAAGAAGGCAATGTCATACAGACCATCGAGCGAATCGAAGCGCACCCACTGCTGCGCCCGCTCAAAGATCTGATCGCCTCGCTCAATTTGGGACTTTCGGATTTGGGCATGACACCGAAGGCGGTGGACGAAGCCGAGAACGTGAAAGGGTTCATCGCTGCTGCCGGGCAGCAGTCCGAAGCTGCACTCGAATACCAGCAGCGCCAGGCAAAGGCGCTGGAAGGGTTGCGCGACCTGGTGAACAACGCGAAGGCCAACTCCGCGCGCGATCCGATCCTGATCGAGCATGCGGCGGGCGAAGGCAATGGCTGAGCGTCAGTCTCGCAGCGATCGGATGCAATCCAACAACGTTGCCGAGCGCGAGATTTTTCGCTTCGCTGGCGACCACGCGATGTGGCACAAACACGTGCACAACGTAGATCTTGACCCGATGCAGGTGCTCAAGTGCATCGAGATGGATGAACACCAGAACACCATCGACTTCAGCTGTCGGCGAACGGGCAAGACGGCTATAAAAGAGCTTTACTTGCTGATGTACGCCGCGCTGCATGCCGATCAAGAAATAGGCATCGTTGCGCCGCGCGAGGCGCAGGCGATCGTCAACCTCGGCTACCACTTGGAAGCGATACGCCGTAGCCCGATCTTGAGCGCTTTCATCCGGTACCGCAGCGGTCGCCCGCAGCTGGCAGACACTACGTATCAATTCGAGAACCGGTCAATCGCGCGCAGCTACGGCATCATGGCCCAGATCGACGGCGGCGACATGACAGCCGCATCGCTCGAGGAAGTGGACGACATGCCGCATGAACGGCTTTATGGTCGATTCCTGCTCATGATGGGCGCCAGCCGCCGCCTGGGTGCCAGCAACGAATCAAAGAACAAGCCGCAGATCCGCATCACCGGCGTTTTCAAAGGGGCGGACACGCTGACCGGCCTGGTCGAATCAGGCGAGTACACGATCTTGCCCACGGTGGACATGTACCTCGGCATCCAGCTCGGCATTCTGCAAGAAAGTTTTATGCTGATGATGCGCGAGCAACTCGATGCGGATGAGTACATACGCCAGCTGCTGTGTCGCAACGTAAGCAGCCGCAACCTGGTGTGGGAAAAACACATCCGCCGCGCCATGCAGGTGGGGCTGACTGCCAACCTGCAGCTGGCCGATCCGATGCCGGGAGAACGCTACAAGCGCCGCGGATTGATCGGGCTGGGCTACGACGCCGGCGGACACGGTGAAAACCCGAGCAGCAGCCGCCACGCACTGGTGATCACCGAGACCATGGGCAACTGGATGACGGTGATTTACTGCCACAGCTGGGCCCCGGGTGCCGATGAACCAGCGGTCATGCACGACATCCTTGGGCTGTGGGAATACTTCAACCCGGACTACGCCATTGGCGACGCGTATGGCGTGGGGATGATGACGGCGGCGAACGACGAGTTGTTTCGACGTGGCTTGACGCAAATCGACCGTCGCGCGGTTGGCGATGGTCAGTCTACCGCCAGCAACTGGCCGGGTTGGGCGTTCGCGCCGATGCGGTTTGAGGGCATGACCAAGCATCAAATGGCGGTCTCTGTGAAACAATTGTTCCACGGTGGGCGTGCTGCGATCCCCTATTTCGACGATTTGGACCCGACCAACGCCGAAACGCTCGAGATACGCACCCTTGTTCGCCAGCTCGGAAATATCCGCCCCGAGCCAACCAAGGCCAGCTACCCGAGCTACAAGATGGTTAAGCCGGCAGTGGGCGATGACTACTTCGACGCGCTGATGGCCGCCGTGTGGGCCTTAGCTACCCGTGGATTGGCCGACGTGCCGACCGTACTTTTGACCACCAGCCATTCGCCACAGCAGCTGCTGTCGGCGGCTTAGGAGACACGCCATGGGATTGCGCGACGCAGCACTTGGATTCATGGGCCTGTTCGGCATTCGCGGCGCTGGCCGTGCAGAGACCGCCAAAGTCACCCCGGCCGGTACGGGCATGCAGCGCAGCACCGAGGGAGGACAGCGGTCGACCCCCGAGAACGCGCTGCGCTACATGTACAACCAGCTCTGGGTAGACCCCACGCTGCTGGCGTCGATCAACGACGTGCGCGCCATGGACAAGCGCGATGGCCGGGTGAAGAAGATCCACACCCGCACCACGCGCGCTGCGGCCAAGGGTGGCTTGCTGCTCAAGGCAAGCAACCACGGCGAGCGGTTGCAGCGGGAATGGAAGCACTACGTCACCCGCCTGTCGCTCAACCGCCGCGAGAAGCTGGAGAGCGATCTGCGCGGATTGATGATCGAAGGCAACCTGTGCATGCAGTGGGTGCTGGACGACGAAGGCAAACTGGCCAGCTGCGCTCGCATGCCGGCGGAAACCATTCGCCCTTGTGTGGCGCCGAACGGCCGCTTCGTGGATGTGCGCAAGGCCTACGAACAGATGGACCTGAACGCGAGTGGCCGACCCATTGCCACCTTCGGGTTGTGGCAGATGACCGTGGCACGCTTGCAGCCGGACAACTACGACGACTGGGGCAGCTTGGGCCGCCCGTATCTCGATGCCAGCCGTGCGGTGTGGAAGCGCTTGGATATGACCGAGCAGGACCTTGTAGTGCGCCGCAAGACGCGCGCGCCGCTGCGGCTGATGCACGCGCTGGAGGGTGCTACCGCTGATGAGATCACCGACTATCGTGCCGACGTGGAACGCGACCAGGCGCACGGAAACTGGCGCGATTACTTCAGCAATAAAAAGGCCACTGTGACGCCGGTGAACGGTGACGCTAACCTCGATGAAATCGCCGACGTGGCGTATCTGCTGGACACGTTTTTCAGCGGATCGCCGGCGCCCAAAGGATTGTTCGGCTACGTCAACGACCTAAGCCGCGATGTGTTGCAGGATCTGAAGATCGATTACTTTGACGAGATCGATAGCCTGCAGGACAACTGCAGTTACGTGTACAAGCAGGGCTTCATCCTGCACTTGTTGCTGGAAGGGCTGAACCCTACGGCCTACGACTTCGACGTGGTGTTTGCCGAGCGCCGCACCGACACGCCGAACCAGCGTGCCGACTTGGCGCTGAAGTATCAGGCCCTTGGCGTGCCGGCAGAGATCAGCTGGGAAACAGCCGGGCTGGACGTGGCGCAGATACATATGGCGGTTGCCGCAGCCAAGCGCGATCGCAGCGCCTACCTGGACGACGATGACAACGAGGCCCCGCTGGACACGACGCGCAAGCCCGCACGCGTGAGCGTAACGCCCAGCAATGCCCCCAAGGGCGAGAGCGCCACCAGCATCGCCACCAGCACGGGATGATGCCGTGACGCCTGCCGAGCGCGCCGCGCGGATACTTCAAGCCACTCTGGCCGCCCGCGCGCGGGCCATTGCCTGGCGCGAGCAGCAGATTGATCAGCTCGCAGCGCTGCTGGAAGCACTGCAGGCCGAGTTCGGCGCCGAGATCGACCGCCTGGCACTGCCCGACGGCACCATTCCGATCAGCAATATCGATGCGCTGAATCGGTTCATCGAGATGCGCATGAATGCCTTCGATACCGCTTTCCAGCGCCTGCTGCTGGACGGCCTTCGTACATCGGTCGGCATGGGCGTCGGCGTGATTGGTGCGGTGCCGGTGACTGCCGATGCCGCCGCTGCCGAAGCGCTGCGCTTCGTGCGCGAGTTCACCGGGGCCGATGGCCTTCAGCTTTCCGACCGGCTGTGGCGCGCTGGCCAGGGCACGCGGCAAGTGGTGCGCGAGCAAATCCTCGGTGCGATCGCGCGCGGACAAGCGGCTAGTACCTCAGCGCTGGAGCTGATCGCCGGCGGCAAGCCGCTGCTGATCGACACCACGTCCGCAATGGAAGCAGGCACAGCCAAAAACCTGAAGGAGCTTGTGCGCCGCAGCCTGACCGCGAGTGAAAACAGCCAGCGATTTATTTACGAGCGCGTGTTGCGCACTGAGATGAACCGCGCGTTCACCGAGGCGTTCGTTGGCGCCGGCGCGCTGGATGACGATGTGGTGGGCGTGCGGTTCGAGCTGAGCCCACTGCACCCGCGCGTGGATGTGTGCGACATGCACGCCCAAGCCAACTTGCACGGCCTTGGCGCAGGCGTGTATCCGCTCACTGCCCACCCCTACCCCGCGCACCCACAAACGCTTAGCTTCCTCACGTACGTGTTTGCCGATGAGATCACCGAGAACGACCGCAACGGCAGGCAAAGCGCGTTCGAGTGGATCCGCAGCCAGCCGCAGAACACGCAGGTAGGGGTACTGGGTGGGCAGCGCAAGCAGCGCGCGTTTGCAGCGGGCGAGCTGCAAGAGGGTGAACTACGGGCAACCTGGGCGGTGGTGCGGCAACGGCTGGGGCGCTAGGCTTTGCCCTCCACAACCGGAGGGGCGTATGCGCAATTACACGATGGCGATGCTTGGGGCGTTGGTCGGGCTGGCAGGCTGTGTGTCGATGACGCCGGCCGGTGAAGCGGTGCGCATCACCACGCGATCGGATGTGGTGGCGAGTTGCACGTTCATCACCAACGTAAAAGCCACATCGGGCTGGGGCGGCGCCGCTGGCCAAGGCCTCGCGGATTCGAACACCGAAAAAACGCTGCAGAACAAAACAGCGAAAGCCGGCGGCAATGTGGTCTACATCAACAATGCTGGCCAGCATGCTTCGGGTGAGGCGTACCGCTGCCCGGACGAGTAACGCCCTAACTTCGACGGGCATAGCATCGGCGCATACTCAACCAGCGCGAAAACCTGGCCGGTTGCCGCAGGAAAAAACGCGCTGAATGGAGCTTGACCGAGCCGCGCATTGCGCACCGCGGCCCGTGGTTTGGCCACATTGGCGATATCTATGGTCTAGGCCTCTCGGCCGCAGGACCATTCCAGTGGACCACTATCGCGCAGCGCCCATGATTCCGTGGCCAGGCTCAAAGCGCCGGCTGGCACCGCAGCTACTGAAGATGTTCCCCGAGCACGTGTGCTACGTGGAACCGTTCGCGGGTGCCGCTGCCATGCTGTTCGCGAAAGAACCATCCAAGGCCGAGGTACTGAACGACATCAACGGCGAACTTTGCAACCTGTACCGCGTTGTGCGCCACCACTTGGACGAGCTAGTGCGGCAATTCCGCTGGGCGTTGAATAGCCGCCAGATGTGGGACTGGAACAAATCCACCGTTCCGGAAACCCTAACCGATGTGCAGCGCGCGGCCCGCTTCTACTTTATGCAGCGCAGCGCGTTTGGAGGCAAGGTCAGCGGTCAGACGTTCGGTTACAGCGCCACAGCACCGGCCCGCATCAATCTGCTGCGGATCGAAGAGGACCTAAGCGAAGCGCACCTGCGACGTGCACGCGTCACGATTGAGAACCTCGGCTGGCAAGACGTCATGACTCGCTACGATCGACCTGACACTTTCTTTTTCTGCGATCCGCCCTACTGGAAAACCGAAGGCTATGGCGTTGCCTTCGCCTGGGCACAGTACGAGGCGCTGGCCAAGGTGCTGGCAGGTCTGAAAGGCAAGGCGATGATGACCATCAACGATCATCCAGACACTCGAAAGTTGTTCGCCGGCTTCCCTCAGTCAGCGGTGAAAACCACTTACACGCTGGGCGGCGGAGCGAAGTCCAAACCCGCCGCTGAACTGGTGATCCGCACCTGGGCCTAGCGCCGTGCCGCTATGTGGCGCGGATTCTCTCACGCTTTAGGTTCGTTTTTCTCGGGCGTAAGCTGATTGCGCCTGTACTCAATAGCGCAGGTCGGATTTGAAAGTCAGAACACCAAGGCGCACCAGCGCCCATCACCGATGCCGGCGCTTTTTTGTGCCTGGAATCTTTAGGGCTGCTATTGCCGGAATCCGAACCCGCCAGTTAATCGCGCAGCTCCGCAATGCGCTGCTGCGCGTTGGCGATCATTAGGCCCACGAAGCGCGTCTTGAAGGCACTGCGACGAATCTGTGATGTTTCGCGAGATGCATCGCCGATGAATCGCCCGCGCCCATCCGGTGTAAACACAAACGAGACCAGCGGGACGGCTTCCTCGGCCGGGTCAACTGGAACAATAGACACCTCGGTCGCGAGTATTCGCGTCTGCGTCGCCAGTTCCCAAACGTGCCGCGTAGCAAGCGCATAGCGCCGCGCATGCACTACGAAGATGATCGGCAAGGCCCATGCGAAATCCTCACTTTCAAGGTCCGGATAAACTACATTCGTGCCCTTGAACTTGGGTTCGTAGTCGGTGAGCTGTGGCAGCTCGGCGAGAAAATCACGCAACTGGGTGACCATGCTTACGGCTACCTGCGCCCCCTTGATGGCCGCATCGCATTCTTGCTCCGTAAAAAGTCTTTTCATGAATATCCCCCCTCGTGGCACGGATTCTCGCACTATTGAGGTTCGCTTTTAACTTGTGAATTCTCGCCGCGCCAGCATTCCATCGTGTTGGTCGGAATTGAAAGTCCGAAATCAAACGGCGCACAAGCGCCCGCCGGCGAAATCAGCCCGCCCCACCGCCGCAAGAAAGACCGCGCCGCCGCCTAGCGCCGCGAGTCCCGTAGTTTGGCAAACACTGCGTGCGTAGTGTCTGGCGCACTCGAAGCAGCGGGGCGTCCGTGTTCCAGCACGGCCGCCAACAACAGTGCACAAAGCCCGACACATCCGCCTGGCGCTAGGCGAAGACGCACGCACGGTTCGGCTGCTGAGCAGCCTGCCGCCAGCTTCCGAGCCGACGGCTGACCGGCGCAGACAAACCGTGACGCTAACGCGCACTGGCGAGTTCAGCGACCCGCGCTACGGCAGCTTCAGCATCAGCCGCGAGATGCTGCTGAGCATGGTGCGCAACTTCCAGAACAAAGTAGTTGGCACCGACATTTTCATCGACGTTTCGCACCAGCCCGCCGACGGCGCGGCAGCGAGCGTGATATCACTTTCTGTGGATGGCAATCGTCTGCGCGCTGAGGTCGAGTTCACCGACTTTGGCATCGACGCGATCAAGAAGCGTGGCTTCCGCTACTTGTCGGCCGAGTACCACGAAGACTGGCGCGACAACGAAAAGCAAACGCGCCACGGACCCACCTTGCTGGGCGCCGGCCTGACCAATAGGCCAGTGATCAAACGCCTGGACCCGATCCAACTTTCCGAATCCGACGCGATGCACCCGGTGCTGATGCACCCCGAGCTCGCCCGCCAACTCCATGAAGAGGCCCAAGCCGCCATGAACGCACGCCAGAAAGCGCTGTACGACCGTTTGATGAAACTCGGCATGGCCGAGTCGATTGCCAAGAACCTCGCCGAAGCCTACGGCACTGCCAGCAAGTCACTGGGAGAAGACGACGAAACTGGGCACAAGGCGCTCGCCGACCAATTCGCCGCGACCGCTGAGTCGATCAAGGCAGCAGGCGGCAACGTGCAGTTGTCGATCAGCGCACCCACGGGGCTGACTGCCGCCGATGTGGCGCGCATGCTGGCCGAGGACCGCACCACCGCCGCCGCAGACGCCCGCAAGTTGAGCGAGACGCAGGCCAGCAACCTCAAGGTGTTCAACGATGCCATCGCCGCGGCCGCTGGCCTGAGCGAGCCCACAAAGAAGCTGCTGAGCGAAGCAAGCACACTGGTGACCGCTGCATCCACTGCAGATCAGGTGAAGGCGCTTGCCGCCCAGCAAATTGCCCTGGGCAACAAGCTCGAGGCGAGCCGGCAGCTGGCGTCCATCGGCTACGTGCAGCCCAGTGGCAGCGTGCGCATCTCGACCGACGAGAGCAACAGCATCCGCAAATTGTCGGACGACATTCGCGTCAAGCTCAAAGACAGTGCGGCGTTCGGTAACGGCAAGTTGCGCCTGTCAGACGAGAAGGACCTGCACCCGTTTGCGCGCAAGGTGTTGGCGCAGTTCGACGCAGACAACGCGCAGCGCCTGCATGCCGAGGCACGTTGCCTTGCCGGCGAAACCACAATCAGCGACGCTGCTATTCCGGTCAGCTATCAGCGCGAGGTGATCCGTGAATCGCTAAGCGACATGAATATGCTGTTCCTGCTGACCACCAACGTGGACGCGTCCGCTGGGCCCGTTCATCAAATCCCGTACACCAACCGCGATATCAGCGGCATCACCAACGAAGGCCGCGTGTACGAAGGCCAGGGCATCAACTCCGTGGGCGTGGTGCAGGCACTGAGCACTGCGTACATCGAGCCGGTGAAGCTGGCCATCGATGTGACGCTGGAGGTTGAAAACTTCACGCGTAACAGCGGCCAGATCAACTACGACGCCTTCGCAGAATCGGTGTCTGCAGCCGCTCGGTACCAGCGTGAAATCATCACGCGAAAGGCCACCAACGAGTGGCAGCGATCGTCTGATGCGTATGGCGCTGTCGCGGTAGCGGCTGAATCGTTCATCGCGCAGGCGACGGGTGCGGAGTCCGTGTTCAAAACGGTCAACTTCCCGATCGTGCGCCCATATCAGCCGCGCGACCTGCAAGGCAACACTACCGGTACGGCCGAGCACCTGATTGTGGTGGTGTTGAACACCGTGACGCTACTCGAGTACAACGGCAGCGGCACGCAGGCGGCCGGCAACTACTGGCGGATGATCAACTGGAACATTGGCACGTTCCAGATCGTCAATCAGCTCGGCGTCGTCCAGACCCCCACGGGCGCAACCGCCACCACGATTGCGTACAGCCGTGCCACCAACGTTGCGCTGTTTGACACTGATCTGGGTGCGCTCAATCTGGCGCAACGCATGTCGCTTGCGCTGCAGGCCTTCGGCCTGCGCAAGGCGCGACTTAGTCAAGACCGTTACGTGGAGCCCAACTTCGCGCTGATGGCGGTGACCGCGCACGACAGCCTGTCGAATGCCGAGCACTTCGAGCTGAATCGCAGTCGCGCGGACATGACGCTGCTGCAGACCGGCGATATGGGCGTGATCAAAGGCCTGGGCACGTGGAAGACCAACGCGCCTGGCAATGACATGGCTGAAGACCGCGTCTTGATCAGCGAACGCGGATTGCTGCGGTACACGATCCAGAAGGCATTCAGCCTGGGTGCGCCGTTCGAGAAGATGGATTCGACAGGCCGCCCGATTGGCGTGCGCGGTGCGTACGGCACCGAGTTCAGCTCGTTGCACGTTCCGCCGGCGCTGCGTGGCCACAGCACCAGCCTGGTGTTGTACAGCGCAACCGCACGCGCCGCGATCTAACCCTGAAGCCCCGCAACGCATGCGCGGCTTAAGCCGCGCATGCACGGAGAACTGCAATGCAAAAGCCATACACCAACACCGGTACCACACCGATTTACATCGGCCCACACCTGGTCCAACCGGGCGATACGCGCATGGTGGATGAGAGCTTCATGCCGCCAGAGGGGCCCGCCGCGGCAAGCGACGCACCTGCAGATCCAGTGCTGGACCTGCTCGACTACAAAGTCGCAGATATCGCCGCTGCACTCAGCGCTTTGAGCGATGAAGACCTTGCGCGCCTAGAGTCGGCCGAGAACGCCGGAAAAACCCGCAAGGGCGTGCTGGAAGCCATCGGCGCCGACAAGTTCCGCCGCGCTGCTGCCAAGACTGTGATTGACCCGAGCTAACCCGCGTGGGCATGACCATCACCAGCCTGCTGGCGGACTACAAGGCGTCTTTGCAGGACTCCGTGTCGTTTTTTACAGCCGCCGCCGATGCCGATTTTATTCGGCACTTGACTGTGGCTGCGCGAGCAGTGTCGCTGAACAAGGTGCCACGAACGCTGGTCGGCCAAATTGCTGTGTCCGCAAACGTGGCTGAATACGCCGCGCCTGTCGATCTGCTGTTGCCCAAAGCGGGCTTCTGGACACGCATTTCGATTGACGTCACCAACATTCCGAGTACACCGAACCCGGTGCTGTCGATCGCTGAGTTGGACAATGAAGTCGTGCTGGTTCTGAACCCCGCACCGAGTGCAGCGCAGATTGCCGTTTTTGGCAGCACCTATGGGTTTTATTATTTTGGTGCGCATGCAATGACCGAAAGCGCAGCGACCAGCACTTTGCCGGAGCGCTGTCGCAACCTTGTGTTGCTGCGCGCGCAGGCCGAAGCCTGCCGCGAGCTGACGCTGCGCCAATTGACCAAGCCGGTTACGTTGCGCGCTGGCGGCGGCAGTACCGCGCAGACGCGCAACATGGCGCCTTCGGCCGTGTTTGCTGTGTTGATGGCCGAATACGAGCGGACGGCCGCATGAGTACGTTCGCGCTGAAGATTGACCACAACATTGCGGGCATTGGTGCGGCGATCGCGGCGGCGCCTGGCTTGTTTCTGACGGCTACAAGTCGTGAGCTGCTCAACGGCAGCAGGCGCTTAGCCACACGAATGAAGCGCGCTGCGCCGAAGTTCCACAGCGAGCTGACCAACGCCATTCTGCCGGTGTCGATCGCACCACTCGAACACCATGTCCGGGCTGCGAAAGGCTACGCCAGCCACATTGAGGACGGCACCACCGGTGGTGGCATTGCGCCGATATCGACGCTGGAGCAGTGGATCAAAGCCAAGGGCATCACCCCGCGCGACCCGAAGACCACGCCCCTGCAGCTGGCGTTCCTGATTCAACGTGGCATCGCTGCGCACGGCAGCAAGGCGCAGCCCTTCGCGAAACCATCGCTTGATGCCGAGAAACCGCTGATCGAAGCGCGCTTTCGCGATCGGCTGACCGAAGTGATCCGGAGTATGCGCGCATGAGCGCCTCGGAAATCACCGCGACCTTGACCGCCATGAAGTCGGTACTGGAAGCCGCCGCACCGGCACGTGTGGTGACCGACGTGTTTTTGCCCTTCGACGTGCGTCCTGACGCCGAACTGTTGGCGGGTGTGCTGACCATCTTGTTCGTTGGTGTGCCCGCTTACGACTACGAGCACACACTGCAGTTTGACGGCATTGACCACATTCAGACCGACAACGCGCTGATCGAGATCAGCGTGGTTGGCCAAATCCGCGTGGCTGAAAACGCCACGGGCGCGCAACTGGCCACCGCCGAAATTGCTCTGTTGACCGATATCGAAAAGCTGGCGAACGCAGGTATCAGCGACAGCCGATTGAACAACCTTCGCTTGATCAGTGCCAAGTGCAGCAGCCAGATGGAAGCACCGTATGGCTGGATCTACACCCTGTTTCAAACCCGCGCAGATGGAGAGTGATGCTATGTCCGAGACCAACAAATCGCCCGCGCAGATCGAGAGCGCAAAACAGCTGGCTCAAATCCATCAAGGCCTGCTGACGCAGACAGAAACACCGACCGGCCCTCGCCTGACGAACGCCGAACTGGCTGCGCGATCCGCTGCAAAAGCGATCCCATTGCCGGCCGCAGATCAACCCGACCCCGCGGCAGCGAAAGCCGCTCCCGTGAAGGAGAAGTAAGCCATGTACAAGTCGCGCAAAAAGACGGTCCTGTTCAAGAAAGAGGTCACCTCGGGAACTGATGCGGTGCCAACCGGCGCGCTCAATGCCATCCAGACGAGCGAGTTTTCGTTCGACCCAATGGAAGGCGATTTGCTGGACACGGCCTACGACAAGCCAACGCTCGGCGGGGACCCGCAGAGCCTGGTGGGTAAGCACGTACGTATCCGCTTCAAGGTGAAGTGTGCGGGCGCCGGCGCCGCTGGCACGGTACCGGCGTTCGGGCCCATGCTGGAGTGCTGTGGCTACACGGCCACGGTGAGCGCCGGCGTGAGCGTTGCCTATGCCTCGGAAGACACGGGCATCAGCTCCGGCACGCTGCACTTCAAGGCCGATGGTGTGTTGCACACTGTTGTTTATTGCAAGGGCTCTCTGGTGATCACGGGCCAGACCAAGCAATACGGACACATGGAGTTCGAGTTCATGGGCCTGTACGTGGCGCCCACGGCCGCCGGCGCGATCACCCCGGTGTACACCGCGTTCCAAGTGCCGGTGCCGTTTCGCGCCAGCACGGCGAGCGTGACGTGGAATGCAGTGGCCCTGGGTACGCATGAAATCAAAGTGACTGGAGGTCAGAAGATCGACTTCTACGAGCATTCCGAAGCCGAGAGCATCGAGCTGGAGGATCGCAAGGCGATGTGCGATCTGAAATTCGAGGAGCCAGCGATCGGAACGACGGACATCTTTGCTCTGTGCACCGCAGAAACGAAGGCCGCTCTGGTTTATCAGCTCGGCACCGTCGCCGGGAACATCTTCAGGGTGAACGCGCCGCTGTTCCAACCACTGAAGCCAAAGCGTGGCGACGTGAAGGGCAACTCCAGCATCGAGGTGTCTGGCCAGCTGATTGCAGATGGCACAACGCCCGACCACACCATCACCGTTCTGTAACCCGCGCGGCACGCCCAACAAGGCGTGTCGCCGCCAATTTCCAACCACGCGCCGGGCCGCTTTGCCGGCGCGCTTTTAAACCCACGCACCGGAGTGCATGACCATGAGTCTGATTGTCGACGACGTAACACAAACCTTTGAGCGCGAAGTACTCGTGCAGTTTGCTCAACCTAACGGCACTGTGAAGCAAGGCAGTTTCACTGCCGAGTTTTTGCGCCTGACGCAAGAGGAGCTGGACGACATTCCAGAAGATGAGCGCAACAGCGACCTGGTGCGCCGAGTACTGAAAGCGGTGAAGGGGATTGGCCGCACGCCCAGCGATCAGCTTTCGCCCGAAGAATCGCTCAAGTTTGTCTTGAATTCCGCGGAGTGCGTGAACGCGGCGGCAATGGTTTTTTTTCGTGTTTCGCGTCCGGAGCGCTACGACGAGAAAACCTCGAGGACGCAACGGAAGCGTGGCTAAACGTTCGCTCCTCGGTGTCGGAAGACGCCGAGGACTGGGCGGCGGAGCTCGAAGCAGATTGGGACCCCGAACCGGCCCATTTGGAGGATTTGCGCGCAATTGCAGATGACGACAGCGAAACGGTTTACCTCTGGTCAGAGAACAAGCCGGCGTTCGAAGTGTTTGTGCAGTGCAAGTGGCAGGTAGTGATCAATCCGGACGGCAAAAAGGAATTCATGGGCATCACCGCACAAGAGTTGCAAGCCGCGTGCTGGCTATGCGCCATCACTGATGCGCAACGCGCTGATGCGGTGCAAGGCGTGCGGACCTGCGAAGACACCGCACTGCCCTACTTAAACAGGGACCGTTGATCGATGGACCTGACAATCGTCCTCAAGGGTGACAACTCCGGGCTCACTGGCACGCTGAAGGCCAGCGAGCAGGACATTCGCAATTTGGGACGCGCGATGGGCACTACTAAGGCCGAGTCGCGAGCGCTTGAGCGTGCTCTGGATGGTATTGGAACGGGTGGAGAGCGCGCCAACAGGCAGACCCGATCGCTGGCGGCCGGATTTGGCACACTGCGATCTACTTTGACGACGTTGGGTGTTGGCCTGTTCGTCAAAGAGCTGTATCAGGCCTCCAATTCTCTGGATTCATTTGATCGCGGTTTGACTGCGGTGTTTAACAGCCAACGCAATGCCCGTGAGGAATTGGCCTTCGTACGCGCCGAAGCCGACCGCCTGGGCCAGAGCTTCAGGCTGCTTTCCGAAGGCTACGTGCAGATCACCGCATCAAGCAAGGGCACCGCACTCGCCGGCCAGGCGAGTCGCGAAATCTTCATCGCGGTAGCCGAGGCCTCGCGTGTTTTCAATCTGAGCCAAGAGAAGACAGCGGGCACCATCAGCGCGATCAGTCAGATCATCAGCAAGAACGTGGTCAGTATGGAAGAGCTGCGTCAGCAGCTGGGCGACCGCCTGCCGGGTGCGATGCAGATTGCTGCCCGCAGCATGCACATGACCACCGCTGAATTCATCGATCTGGTCTCGCAAGGGAAAATTGCGGCCAATGAATTTTTGCCTGCGTTTGCCGCCGGGCTACGCGAATCGGCCAAGGCCGGCATTGAGCTGTCCGCCAGCAGTCCTGCAGCTTCCGTAGAACGACTGAAAAACGTGTTATTCGACATGGCCGCTACGGTGGGCCGGTCCGGCTTCATGGAAGGTTTGTCGGCACAGGTGCAGAAGCTGACCATCGCGCTGAAGGACTTTGTCGACAGCGGCTCGGCACAGACGGTGGGCGCGGCACTGGGACTGATGATCCGCAACATAGACCTGTTGGTGATCGGCATCACTACGCTGTACGGCGCGCGCGGCATCATCGCGTTGGTGACCGGCTTCCGTACTCTGGCCACGACCATATCGCTCACCGCTGCGCCCCTGGCTGCATTTGCGAGCGGGACCACTGTCGCAACCACCGGGATGGCGCTGATGTCCTCCACGGGCCGCGCGTTGTTCGCAATGGTAGGCGGCTGGCCCGTGGTTTTGGCTGCGGCAGCTGTGGGCTTCATCGCGGTTGGATCGGCGTTGCGCCAATCGTGGGAGGAACAAGAGCGCGTTTTGGTGGCGGCGGCGGAACGACGTCGTCAGATCGAGGCCGACAATGCCGCTGCTGGCATACAGGCGCGACAGGAGAACGCGCGACTGATCGAAGCGGACATCGCGTCGCTCGAGCGCTCGATGTCGCGCGAAAAGGGCCGACCGATCTATAAGCAGATGGCCGAAGAGCTGAAAGCACTGAACGCCGAGCTGCTCTCAGCGAAGGGCGGTGCTGACGCATATGCCGCGTCGGTCAGTGGCCAGCGCACTGCGGTGGATGACCTAGTGAAAAAACTAAGCGCGCAAAACGGCGAGATGCAGCTGCAGGCCATCCGAATCAAGGAAGGTGAGGCAGGCGTGGCCAAGCACCTTGCCTCGCAGCTCAACTGGAAAAACGCCACCAACGAACAACGAAAAGCGATGCGCGATGCGCTGACTCAAATGGGCGCGAACGAAGCCGCGCTCAAAACCCTTGAGGGTGCTACCAAGCGTGAAGCCAAGGAGACGAAAGACAGCGTCCGCGCGCACGCCGAATACCAGCGCACGATGCAGCAATTACTGCAGACCATCGACCCGCTGGCCGCCCTGCAGGAAGAACAGATCGACCTGCAGCGCGAGTTGAATAAGTGGCGCACAGCAGGTGCGATATCAGAAACCGAACTGTCCAAGGCCATGAGGTTAGTCAACCGTGCGTTTATCGAGCGCAAGCGCGATATGAACGGGCAGGAGAAAGCTGAGGAAGACATGATCGAACGGCGGCAGCAGGCGCAGCTGCAGTACGAGGACTATCTCAACAGCCTGAAGCAAGAGATCGCGCTGCTCAAGGTGTCTGAACCTGAGCGCGCAGCGATGGCCGATGCGTTCGAAGTCGAAGCGATCGCCGCGACTCGAGCGGCGGCGGGTATCAAGACGAACGCCACCGAGTTGCGCGCGCTGCTGGCCGAGCGCAGACAGCTACTGGCCGACGATGCGACGGCGGCTGAATGGCAGAATATCTGGGTGCAGCGCATCGACGGCGTGAGCAATGCATGGGGCGATTTTCTAGCCTCTGGCCTCAGTGACTTCAAGAGCTTTGGCGAATCGCTCGAGCGTGAATCCGACAATTTTTTGGCCAGCCTCGCGAAGCAGTTTCTGAATACGAGCCTGAAGGTAGGCGGTGGCGGATTCAGCGGGGGCGTGCAGCAACTCGGGCAGAATCTCAACACCAATTCTATGTATGGCCCTGGCGGACAGGGAGGCAGCGTTCAGGGCTGGGCAGCAGCTGCCGGATCTGCCTACGCTGGCTGGCGCAATGCAGCGGACGGTGGCAACAAAGGCGACACTATCCTGTCGTTCACGCAGGCCGGCGCGCAGGTTGGTGGATGGTGGGGCGCAATCGTCGGGCTAATTGTGGGCATCTTGGTCGCGGTATTCAAGAAGGTTAAGCCGGAGGATATTCGTGTAGGCGGTGCCCATGCCAGCGTGCGCAACCCGGAAGAGAACTTCACCACGGCGTTTGGCCCGGCCCGCATTGGCACGCGCAGAATCAACCTCGACGAAACCGTCAAAGCGATCACCGAGTTTGACAAGGCGATTTTCGACCTGGTCAGCTCATTCGCCGGCGCCGACGCCCGCATCAACGACATTCGCGGCAATCTAGCGACCTGGTCTGTTGATCTGCGCGGTGATGCTGCAACGGGAGAAAACCTGCTGAAGCTGCGCTTCAAGGCGATATTGCAGGCATTCGAACAGCCGATTCAGGACTTTGCGCTGGCTGGCCAGACCTTGGAAGACCAGGTCGAACGATTGAGCGTTGCGCTAACCGCCGAGTCGGCGTTCGTGAAAGCTGGCCTGGAAATTTCGTTCGGCGAATTCCTGACGATCGTCGATGAGCTGGCGATCGCTGGCGAGAAAGCGACGGACACGATCCAGCGCATTATCGGCTCGGTGCGACTGCTCGATTCATTCCTCGACGTGACGGGCATCCAGTTGGGCATGACCGCTCAGGAGTTCGCTCGCTTCGCTACGCAGATCAGTGAGGCCGCTGGTAGCCTCGAGCGCGCTGGTCAGCTGATGGAAGGCTTTGTGCGACGGTTCTACAGCGCCGCCGAAGTGAGCGCATCACAAATCGCCAACCTGCGCGCATCAACAATGGAAGAACTGTCGCAAATCGGTGTGGACGGTATCCCGACCATGCAGGCGTTCCGCACGGCTTTTGAAGCCAGCCTGCCCAACATGACACCAGAGCAAGTAGTGCAATGGCTGGAGGCCGCGAATGCTCTGGCCGATTTCAACGACGCCCTGATGGCGATGCGCGACGCTCTGTCGCAGTCGCAACAAGCAGCGCGCGATTTCAACGTGACGATGGCGCAACGGCTCAATAGCACCGGGAGCCAGATCAGCATCGGCGCCATGTACGAAGGCAACCTTCCAACGCTACGCGCAGCCGTCGAGACTGAAGAGAACGTCGACCGCGCGCTGGCCAATCTTGATCGATTCATCAACGAGGTGGACAGTTGGCTGAGCGCTGCGATTGCGGATGTATCAGCAGCTGCAGATCGAGCGCGCGCCAATGTTCAAGCGCAGATGGATGCGCTCGACGCGGAGTCGAACGCGATCTATGCGGCAGGCGACGCACGCGCTGCCGCGGCGCAAGCGGCAGACCAAGCCGCTAACGCGGCGCAGCAGTCCGCGATGGAAGCCCGCCGCGCGGCGCTGCAGGCCGAACTGGCCATCGCCCAGCGGTTTGCTTCGGTGCTGCAGCAGGCGCAGCAGTTAATCGATCAGATGCGTTTGACCGGTATCAGCCCGTTGCCGACCTCGGTGCGTGGCGACATGCTCGAGGGCGACATTGCAAGCCTGCGCAGCCGCTATGCCAGCGCGACTGGGGAACAACGCGCGGACTTGGCTGGTCAGTTGGTGTCGTTGCTGCAGCAGCGTATGCAATTCGCCGGCGAGATCTACCAGCGCCCATCCGCCGAGTATCAAAACGCCTACAACCGGACGATGCTCGAGCTGTCGTCGATTCGCGATGAAGCCCAAACCGAGGCGCAACGCGCAATCTCTTTGCAGGAACAATTGAACGGGCTGCAGGAAGGCACCACGGTGGCTGTGAATACGTCCAGCGACCGCATGGCGTACCTGTCAGCACAGGAAACCGCACGTCTGGCCGAGATCGAAACGCAGCGTGCGCTGCTCGATGCCGAGATGCGCGTGATCGACATCAAGGAAGCTGCGGATATCGCATCGCTGAATCAAAAGGCCAACGCCTATTACACGTGGGCACAGACCATTGGCAACGAGCTTTTTGCACAGCGGCACGCGGATATGTTGCTGCAGATCGACGAACTGACCGGCGGTGTTGAGCCTTTGACCAGCATCAACACCATTGCTGGCAATCAGCTGGTAGTGCTGGAAGACATTCGGCTGATCCTGCGTCGCGGGCTGACCCCTGCAGATTTGCCGACGCCACCGCGGCCACCAGTTGACCCGGGTGGTGGAGGTGGCAACCCGAACCCGCCACTTTTCCCAACGCGGCCACGCAGCATCGACGGCGCGGGCGAGTCGACATTCGTTTTCCAGACCACGATCGCCGCCGGCGTTGAGGGCAAGAAGGCCGGCGAGATGTTCATGGCTCACGTGCGCCAGAACGCGCCTATCATCAAAGAGATGCTGAAAACCTCATGACTGAACGCCTGCAATTGAGCTATGACAGCCTGGTGCGTTTCGTCGATGCGAACGCCTTGGTGCACCGCTATGCGACGCGCCCGATGACCTACGCCGGAGAATGGTACGAGGGCGTGCTGGCCACAGAGGCGGAGACGCAGGACAGCTTTAATGGGGGAGTTTCTGCCGGCGATAGCGTCACTCTGTTAATCAATCAAGCCAGCGGAACGGCCCTGCGTGCGGTGGTGGCCACTAGTGGGCTCACTGGTGTAAGCATCGTCGTGCGCTTGATCGGCACCGCGACCACCACCAGCGGGGTGACCAGCTACGAACACGCCAAGACCTTGACGATTGGCACCGCTGAGCTATCGGCGGAGGGCGTAACGATCAACGCCCAAGATATTGAGGACACGCGTCTGGAGGCGCTATACCCGACGCTAACTTGGACAACGGACAAGTTTCGCGATATCGCTGATTCGGACGCTGGCTTGCTGATTCCTTATGCCGTGGGGACGGCGCTGAAAGTGCGCGCCGTGTGCATCTCCTCGGACGACACGAACTTGTACTATTTTCACGGCGTCTGCGACGCGCCGTTGTTGACGCTGCCAATTATTGCTGTGAACACGGGCGCGAAAACCTTTACGGTGGTCGGGGACTACACCTCGAACATCAGCGCCGGGACGGTGCTGTTCGCGTCGACGAGCAGCGCAAACGCTGGCCGCTTTAAAGTAGTCAGCGCGGCATTTGGTGGCGTCAACACAGTGGTGACGGTCAGCGAGACCATCGGCAGCGCAACGGTGAGCGGCAACCTGCTCGTGCCGCCGACCGTGCTGGCTGTTTATCGAGATGGGAGACTGGTCGCGTCGAGCGAGTACGAGGTCCACATGACGTGGCCAGTTTTGACGCAAATGCCAGACCCGGATTTTGACGGAAGCCCGGTCGATTGGTCTGGCGTCAACGCCGGCACCGGCACCGGGTCGCTAGTGGCAGGTGTGGGCCGGTTAACTGGCGATGGCGCTTCGATAAACTACGGCCGCCTAGTCTCGAGCTCGATAACGGCGGAATGCCTTCGCGGTGCATTTACAATCGCCACAATAACTTTGGTGACACCTGGGAAGGTTCGTCTAAACAACTTTTCTCTTGGTCTTGATGGAACTGCCGTCGTCAGCGGGCAGGGAACACACACCGCTCTCGTGAGGCAGTGGAGTTCGGACGGACGCCGCCGAATCGATCTGAGCAATTTTAATACTGGTTATAGTGGCACCGTCGACGTCGACAACATCGCACTCAACACCACGGACCGCCTGCTGATGGTGCGGTTTATCAAGGAGCAAGTTGCTCCGACTGGACAGCGCTACGTGATCGAATGCGACGTGCGCGGCGTTGACACGCGCAACGCGGCCACGGAGATCGCTCGACTTTTGGTTGCCGCTGGGGTCACAACCGACAGCACCAGCTTCGCGACCGTCGCCGCCGCCGCCACCACCGCAAAGATGTGGGCAGACATTGGCTATGGCCGCACGGGTCGAAACGGCGGCAATGGCGAAGCGCGCATGTTCAGAGCGTGGCTGTACGAACTGCTGCGATTGACCCGATCGACGCTCTACCGCACGGTGAGCGGCAGCTACGCAATTGCTCAAGACACCAGCGGTTCGCTGCCTGTATCGAAAGACCCAGCAACCGGCGGTCGATTCGTTGTTGGGAAATTTCGACGCGGGGATCGCCCGTCAAAAGTCGTGTTGAACTATCGGCCAAGCGGGCCTGACCCAAGCAAGCTGGAAGGCAAGAAAGAGCTCGTGATCACGGGCGGCAACACGGGCAAAACTGAGTCTGTGGACATGCCGATCATCCGCGACCACGAAACTGCGGATCGCTTCCTGACCTACATGGCTAAGCGGTTCGAGTTCGACGCAACTGCCGATGTCGATTGGTGGGGCGAGACCAACAAGCTGCTGATCGGAGGGTTGTTAGTTTTGGCTGATGCCACTGTGTATCCGGGATCACGCAACTGGATGATATGGAAGCTGCAGGCGGTGCCAGGCGGCGCCAAGTTGGACCTTCGCGAGTACGACGCTTCCATTTACAGCTATTCCACCGGTGTGGATCCTTCAGACCCCGTAGCCGACTATCAGCCCGACTATTCGCAAACGTTGCCGCTCGCGCCATCGGCACTGAAGATCACTGCCGGCGCGACCATGCTATCAACAGGAGGCACGACGCTCGCTTGCGTGACAGTTGAAGCGGTGCCGCCCACTGTGAACTGGATCGACGTGGTTTTTGCCGTCGTACACGACACGACCGGCGAAGTGTTTCAGGTGAGCGGCACCGATATTGGCAGCGGCAAACGCGGCACCAACTTCCCAAATTTGCGCCCTGGTGAGGTCTATCAGCTCAAAGCGTGGGCGGTGAATTCGTTTGGCGTTGTCGGGGTTACGCAGGGCACTTTCGATGCCACTGCCATCGGCGGGGGGGGCGCGGTAACCACCTTCACCTCACCCGGCTATGCCACGCTTCCATCGAACGTGAGCAGCTGTACCGCAATACAGGGCATGGGTCGATTGATCAACGTCACTTGGACGCTGTTGTCGACCGCAAACCTTGCGCGCTACGTGCTGGAAAAGAAGGTGGGCGCAGGTGCATTTGCAGAGCTGGCGCGGCTGAGCTTAAACAACTTTACCGACCCCGGCGTGGTGATAGGCACGGCGTATCAGTACCGCGTGAAAGGTATCGACACGCATGGCAACCTTTCGTCGAGCTACGCGACCAGCGGCACGGTAACTCCGGTCGGCAACGTGGTCGGCGGGATCAGCGGCAACGACATCGGATCGCAGACAATTGCCACCTACAACCGGTCCAATGTGACCACCGTTACGGGGACACACAATTGGACCACTGCGACGTTGATGGATCAGATTACTGTCACGCATTCTCTGGGCCGCCAACCGGTGGCAATGGTCTACTCACGCGGTATTTCGACGGTCCAAGATGCATGGGTAGAGCCTAGAAACAACGGCACTACGCAGATCACCATAATGGCGCACAAGCAGTGGAATATTACGACAGGCAACAACAGCGTGGCGGGTGATCCGCATACGCATCAACTTGTGGTTTTAACCACGGGACAGCTTCTCTGGGGCGTTGACTACTGGTGAACACATGTATTGCCGACTGATCCTAATTGATGAGAATTTCCAGACGCTGCGTTGCTACGACGCGCAGCATGGCGAAGCGCACGCAGCGCACATGTTGCTTGCCGAATTAGCGCTTGCCGAGCAAGCCGGGTTTTCGAATTGCACCGTAGTGCAGTGGTTTCCCATCGAGGGTGGCCGTGGTGTCAAGCACGTGATCGGACGGCCTGATGCGGTAGCCGTTGAAACACGCTCGCGTCCCGATGGGCAGGTGGAAATCATCGGCGTCAACCGTTTCGAGCCAGACGTCGATCAGCCCATGAGTGCCGCTGTGCGATTGCGCCCTGCGCGTCGTGTCGATGCAGGCGTGCGGGTTTTGGTTGGCCCTTCGCAAATCGCCGGCACACGCGCAAAACTGTGCGGTCGCTCGGTTGAACTCGCGTGCTTGGCGGGCAACTGGGCGAGCGTGCATTTTCCGGAGGTTCGTCGCCAAGCACGCCGCCTCGAGCGAGCAGAGCTGCGGGCAGACGCCGCGATCGCGTTGGGTCGCGCGAAGCCGGTGGAGAACAGCCAGTGAGCGCGGTCATAGCATGGACCGACCTTCTGGCCGATGCCACGGCGACGCTGTCGATTCCTGCCGTTTATGCAGGCACGATATTTTTTGAGACGGTAGCCGGAACCTTGGTGAATATTCGTGATCGCACCAAGGCGCAGCCGGCGAATTTGACTCTGTTGAAAGGCACCGCGCCGCCAGGCGGCGAGATCCGCTTCACCGGATTCACCGCCCAGCCCATGCTGGCGCGAGTGCTTGCGATGCTGTCCGCAAATTCGGTGGTGCAGGGTTTGACTGTAACCGTGCGGCTGTACTCCGATGCCGCGTGGACGACGCTGGTGCATACATCAAACCCGTTCGATCAAGGGAGCACTCCGATTTGGGGTTCAACCGCTGGAGACGCCTACTTGCTGCTGAGCCAAGACCATTCCGTGCAGTCCATAGCGGTGCGATTTGTGGCGCCGGCGCCGGGCAGCTACCTGCTCGAGATCGGCCGGTTGTGGGCAGGGCCAGCGATGGTGCTCGATGGGGTTGGCAAGAATTGGAAAGCTCCTACGCTCGACAACAGTCTTGTTCGTGTCACGCCGCACCGCGTGGTGACGCACACGCGGCTGGCGCGCTATCGAAAACTCACAGCGCCGCTGCCGCGACTGACTGAGGCGCAGGTGTTTGGCATCAACAACACCAACAGCGTTTGCCTTGATCGGATGAAGTTCGAGGCGGGAAAAGGCAGCACCGTGATCGTGCTGCCGCGCACCAGCTCCACGCTTTACATGCGGCGCATGGGCGTTTACGGGGTGCTTGAGAACGATGTGGAGATCGAGCATGTGACGGGGCCTTACTACCGGTCGAGCTTAGTTGTTGCAGAGACCTTGTAGGTCGCCGCCTCTCCCGTAGTTTGGCCGCTCTGTCGCGCCCAGACTGCGGCCGCCACAACGGAGATCGGCCATGCGTATTCGACTGCTCATCATCGCCGCTGCAGCGTTGACGCTGACAGCGTGTTTCAACATCAAGAAAGACCCCAATCTGGTGGAGCTGACTGCCAGCGCAGAACGACAAAACGACCAACTGCTGCAGCACGAACGGATGCTGGCCGAACAACGTCAGAAAGACGATGCCGAATGCATGCAAGCAAAGTCCGAAGGCGCTATGGCCATCTGCTTTTTGGGCAAGACGTCAACCACGCTGGCCAACCACCGCGCGGGAACCGGTGCCGGTCCGCATCAACCTGTGCTGCCGCAGTACTCGCCGCCGCCAACTGCGTTACAGCAGATCGGCCAGTTCGCACAGAACGTAGGGCCGATGGTCAATGGAGTGATCAGTGGAGTGGTCAGCTTCGACGCAACGCGCCAGGCGAACGAAACCACGCGATGGGTATCGTCACAGAACACGCAGCGCGAGACGGCTACGGTGCAAGCCTTTGCGAACGTCAGCACGACACTCGCCAACGCACCACCAGCCATTCAAGTCGGCGCTGGTGGCGTGTACAGCCACGGCGCCGTCACTCAGCTGACAGAGAGCACACTGATCGCCAATTCCAACGACGCTACGCTGGGCGTGCGACAAGGCAACAACGCGGTGAATGGCGACGAAAACGCGGTGCGGCACAACTCAACAGACATCATCAACTCAGGCAACTGCGTCGCCGGCAGCGGGGGTAGCGGCGCGCCTGGCGCGCCTGGTGGCACAGGTGGACCCGGCGGTGGGGGCGGTGCCTCCAGCGGCGCCAATGGCGGGATGGCTGGCGGTGGTGCCACGGGTGGCGCGGGTGGCCTTGGCGGCACGGGTGGATCCGGTGGGGCTGGTGGCAACTGCAAGCCTGTTGTGCTCCCCCCTGTTCGACCTACTCCGCCCGCGAACCCCTAGCCCGATGAGCATGCCCGAATGGCTGAAGCGCGACGCTGGACAACTGGTCAGCGGATTGGTGCAAACGCTTGTGTTCGTCGCGCTCGGTACGTGGTACGTGGGCGGCCGGCTGGCTGCGATCGACACACGTGCGTTGGTGCAGGCGGAGAAGCTGGAACGCATGCAAGAGCGCATGGATCAGGTTGAAAGCAACGCTAGCTTGTACCGGAGTGAAGTGCTGGCGGAGGTGCGCGGCGCACGCCTCGATTTGCGCAGCGACCTGCAAAGGCTGGAAGACAAGATCGACGAACGACTCAACGGGCGGCATCCGCCCTGACCCCTTGCCGCGCGGTAGTAGGCGACGCGCGTAACTCCGGCGCGACGGCTCCCGCTGCCGCGCTGGCATCTGAAAACGGAGAGTAGCCATGGTCACAAACAACTTGCCGCGCGGCATCCGCAACAACAACCCGGGCAACATCGACTATTCCGATCGCTACCAATGGCAAGGGTTAGACGCGCCAGCCAGCGACGGCCGCTTCTGTCGCTTCAAGTCCGCCCCTGATGGCATCCGCGCTCTGGCGCGCACCCTGATCACCTACGACAAGAAGCACAAGATCAACACAATTCGGGGCATCATCAATCGATGGGCTCCATCGGTCGAAAACAACACCAACGCCTATGTGGAGCAGGTGACCAAGGCTTCTGGGTTGGATGCGGATCAGCGACTGGACTTGCAGAGCTACGCTCACCTGGTCGAGATCGTCAAGGCGATCATCAACCACGAAAACGGCAAGCCCGCAGTAGCGAATCGCACGGAGTGGTATGCGCAGGACGTGATCGACGAGGGACTGCGTCGAGCTGGTGTCGTAGCGCCAGCAGCGCCGCTCCGTGCTCAGCCCGAGAGCCGCGCCGCCGCCGGCGTGGCCACAGGCGCCGGTCTCGCCGCCGGCGGTGCTGGATACCTGGTGTTCGAAGTTAAGCAGGCGTCCGACGATTTGCGCGCGGCGGGCAAAGCAAAGATCGACAGCGGCGACATCAACACGGGCAGCTTCTTTGTCTTGGGCGGTGTGCTGATACTGGTCTCGGCCGTCGGGTTCATGCTGTGGACTGCGATCAAGCGAATGAGGTTATCCAAATGACCACCGCCTTCCTTAAATTTCTCTGGGCCCAGCGCGCTGTGCTCGGCCTGATGCTGCTGTTCGGATTGATCTATGCGTGGCATCGGGACCAAGTGAGCGACGCTTACGAGACGGCGCTGGCCGAAGCCAAGACCACCGCCGATAAAAAGGCTCGCGACGATCTGATCAGCGCTCAAGAAAACTGGATTGCAAACGTGTCGATGCTCGGCACGCTCGCCGCGGTCGACGACGCCGCTCAAATGAAACGCCTGACCTCGATCGAGCGCGCATTGCATAAACTCAACTCGGAGTATTCCAGCCATGAAGTCGCTACGCCTCTGCCTGTCGATTGCGTTGCTGACCCTGTCCGCGTGCGGCGGGTTAACCAAGCGCTCGGTCACTGAGCCCTACCCCAGCAGCTGCAGCGCATTCTGTTTCGAACCCTGCCCGGCCTTGCCCGTATGGCAGACACGCGCGGACGGCTCTGGCGACTGGGATGCGCTGGCGCATTTGACCATCGAGATCGCCGCAGGGCAGTACGCTCGGTGTGAAGAGCGCCGTAGCAGCTGTGCAGCGTGTCTGCGTCGACTCGAGCGAGTCGGCGTGATCAAGATTGGCGCGGCGCCGGCGCCGGCGTCGTCGAGTAGTGTGGATCCACTAGGCCGCACGGGTGGCAGCTACTAATCATCAGTGGCGCCACACACGCCCGCCAGCGTGCCAAAGTTTCGAGATGTCTCCCGTTGCTCGCCAACTTTCAGCCTGTACGCGGCCGTTTCTTCGGCAATAGGTCCTGGACCGTCTTGCCTGGGTTGCGCAGCAGCCACTCTGCGATCAGTAGCTTGTCGATCAGCGCGCTGGCTTTGCGCGGACGTGCCATCGACACCAGCGCCCGCGTAGCAGCGCTGTAAAGCGTCACCCGACGGATGCTGCCGCCAGCGCGCACGTGCTGCTCTTGCCAGTCCTGCGCGTGCCCAGCCGGGGTTGACGGCAACCGCGTCGATGGCCGACCTGGTGCTGCGCCTGTCTGTTTTTTTCCCACAGTATTTCTCCACAAGCGGGCCGTTCGTTCCTATTGTATATGTCCATATAAAATCGTGCCGTCGATGACGCTCGACGCCCTGGGCTGCGTGCCCAGCCGGCCCTTTTACTCCATTGGTGCGCGCCGCTGCCTGCCCTGATGGTCGACCCCGGACCCCTTAAGAGGGAAAACGGGCCGATTTCAGCTAAAAGTATGGGGTGGGAGGTGCGCAATTCCGTGGAAATTGGCCTTTTCAATTTGTAACCCATTGATCGGTCACAAGAGACCCTCCACGTTCTTGCCTAAAACTTCCACGTTTATTGTTTCCAGCTTCCACGTTTTAGCCAAATAGTTACACTTCACTATTTGTTCACATTCCCCTATTCTCTCTCTCTAAGAGATTGATTTAAAAGAGAGAGATATATAGAGGACCTAGCAAAGAGAGTTCCACGCAAACAAACGTTTGAGCGAAAAGCACTTCCACGTTTTCACCTTCGTATATGGTCCAAAACGTGGAAGTCGTGGAACTCATAAACCTTGCAACCACGCGGGTTTGCGGGCAATCTGACCCCTACTTCCACGTTCCACGCCGGGAAATGCCACCACCCATTTTGACCGAGCTCGAATTGACCCGCCGTTGGCTTGAGTGGCTGCAGCACAATCGCGGACGCGCAGAGGCCACCGTGGCAAAGTACGGCGAGATCATCGAGCGCCTGTCAAAATGGGCGGCAAAAGAGAAGCAGCTGACGTTATTGCAGCTCAAACCGAACGACCTGGCCGAATTCACTGGACCCGTGGCCCACGCAGCCGGACTCGCCCCACGGGCCAGGCGCCCGATGGTGTCGGCGATCAAGAACTTCTATGGATATGCCGCAGCGCAGGGCGCTTGCAAACCGGTCGCAAAGGATCTGGACTACCCCAAGGTCGGCCGACGTTTGCCAGTGGGTATGTCGCTGCAGGATGCCGAACGTTTGCTGATGGCGCCGGACATCGGCACGTTCGCCGGCCTGCGTGATGCATCGATGATTGCCATGTTCATCGGCTGCGGCATGCGTGTCTCTGGCCTGACAGGGCTCAACGAATCGGCACTTACTTGGACGCACAACCAGCTCACCGTTTCTGTTAAAGAGAAGGGTGGCAATGAGCGCTTGGTACCCGTGCCGAGCGAAGCCGCGACGCTGTTGCAGGCCTATCTGGCTCACCCCGACCTGGCCGCGCTGGATCGCAGCACAGCGACGGGTGACCAAGTTCTGTTCGTCTCGTTGAACAGTGGATCCATACCGACGCACGAATTCCACGGCGAACGTCGTCGTATAAGCGCACGCGGTCTGCGATACGTGATTGAACGCAATGGCGAACGCGCCGGCATCCATCGCAGCAAGCTACACCCGCATGCAGCCCGACACCTGTACGGCACCGAGCTTGCTGAGTCGAGCGTCGACATTCTTCAGCGCCAGGCGTTGCTTGGCCATGAGGATCCGAAGTCGACCGCGATCTACACGCACTTAGCCGCACGCCGTTTGCGCGAAATTGTCGACCGCTCCAATCCGCTCGCGAAAATGAAAAACCAACTACTCGAATCGGTGCGAGATATTGCAAAGGCCAAGCCCGGACACGCTTGAACATCGTCTGCCCGGAAATCAAAGACCCGGAAGCCCGCCCATGCATTTATGCTATGTTTTCACAGGGGTGTGGACGTGGTCGAATATCTGAACGAAAGCGGGCTAAGTTTGTATCTTCCTAGAACTATGTGAGTTTCGCTTTCTCTACAAAAGCGAAGGTTGTGCGCTGCAAGGGGCTACAGGGTCGCGGCTTGTCAGCAGGTCAGAACAGTTAAATGCGAAGCTCGAATGCAATTCCCGCGGCACCTGGTGCGGCTGATGCCCATTCCCGCGGCCAACTGCCACCCCCGGGGGCTCGGCAAGCGGCCATCTCGACCCTGTCGGGGTGGGGTGGGTACCAGCAGACCTGCAGTGCTTTGGATTTCTCGCCGAGCAGCGACCCACGCGTTGCGGAGTTGCGCGGTCTGCGTTTGAGCGCCGCATGGCTAGGCGTCGCAGAGCTGATCGGATTCGACCAATTCGTTGCGGTGTGGCGCTTGCTGACCAGCAGCGAGGCTTGGATGGACGAACGCAACCGGATATCACTCCCGAGTTTTCGACAGTACATGCGCCTGCAGCGCAATCTGATGATCAAATCGATGCTCGCCGATGGCTTCTCGTCGGCTGAAATTCGTGCACGGGTGAAGTCTGCGCTTGGTGAAGACGTGGGCCTGTCTCACTTGCATAAAATCGTGGCAAAAATCAGGGTTCAGCAATGACACAACCCGGCACCAAGACTGCGGTGCTCTATGCCCGCGTTAGCGATCGAAAACAGGCCTCGGCCGACGTGTCTATTCCATCACAGGTCGAAGCCGGGGTCCGTAAAGCTGCCGAGCTAGGCGCCGCAGTGGTTCGCTCCTTCGTTGACGGCGGTCGGTCGGCGTTTAAGGAAAGCAATCGCCCGACATTCGATGATGCGGTCGAGTTCTGCGTGGTTACCGAGGTCGATTATCTGATCACTTGGTCGAGCTCTCGTTTCGCGCGAAACAGATTCGAAGCGATGACGCGCAAACGAGAGCTGACCGCCGGCGGCGTACGACTAATCTACACGTCTGCCGATATCGACCTTGAAACCGATGAAGGGTGGCTGCTCGATTCGATGTTTGAGGTCATGGATGAAGCGAAGTCGCGTGGCACATCGAAAGACACGACTCGATCAATGGTCAGGAACGCCAAGTGCGGATTTTTCTGCGGCGGCGTTGCCCCCTATGGATTCAAAGTGGTACCCGATTTAGTGCAACCCAAGCGTCGCCGCTTGGTGCCCAACGAAAACGAGTCGCCGTGGGTCATCGAGATGTTCGATCGCCGTGCAAACGGCTTCGGTGCAACTCAGATAAGCGAGGCGCTAAATAGCCTGGGCGCTGTGAGGCGCGACGGCAAAAAATGGGACAAGACCAGCGTTCTGTACATTCTTAAAAACCCGATGGTGATCGGGCGCACCATCTACGGCCGAAAAGCTCGCGGCGGTCGAATAAAGGACCCGTCGGCGTGGGTTGTTGTCGACGCTTATCCTCCGTTGATTCCCGTCGAGCATTGGGAGCGTGTGCAGGCAATCATCGCTGCTTCGAGTCCTCAGCAAACCGGTGATGCTGGGAGTTCGAGAAGCACGCATGCTTTCACCGGCTTGATGCGCTGCGGTTTGTGTGGGCAAGCAATGCAGATAGAGACGGCTCGAGGGCGGAGCAAGCAATACGCCTATTACAACTGCCAGCGATCGTTAAAGCACAAGGATTGCGAGTCCAGGCGCATTCGTGCCGACGTCTTGGACCCGTGGATGTCGGAAATTATTGTCGATCAGGTCATCACACCAGAGAATATGCGCGTTGTGGCGGATGCGATCGAAGCAGAGGCGGTCGCTTACGTCGCAGAACGCGGCAAGAAGCGATCGGAACTGACCAAGCGCCTGTCTTCAGTCCAGCTGCGCAATAAGCGCTTGCTGGACGTTCTGGAGGTGCAGGGCAGGGATGCGCCCGACCTAGCCGACATAGCGCCACGTCTTCGCGACAACAGCGCGATCATGAAAGCGTTAGAGGCTGAAATCGCTGCCCTGGAGACCGTTCCGTCGCGCCGAGTGCACATGGACGATGCGTCGTTGGTGGATCTGGCCGAGTTTCTACGAGGCGAATTGCTTGACACCGAAAATGCCAAGACGAGCCGCTCGTTTTATTCACGGTTCGTTAAGTCGATCACTGTTCAGGCCGACACCGTGGAGATCCGCTACGATCCAACGCGGCTGGTTGCCCAGCCCATCTCGGTTCATAGTGCTGCGAATTGGCTCCCCGAGCACTCCTTACTACGAACCGCCATTGTGGTCTCACGGTTGCCGCGGTTTTGTCTCAAGCGGCACGCAGCGTAGGGGTAATTTATGCAAGGGATGAAGAGTTTGATGCCGCGCGTTCTGTTGGCGCTGGCGATGTGTGCTGTGCCGGGTATGGTGATGGCTGAGGATCCGCCATTGATTCGCCTTGATGTGGTCACGGCGACGAATGGCGTGTGCAACTACGCCTACTCACTGAGTGCAAATGAAGTGCGGCTTGTGTATTGCGACTTGGCTGCGCTGCCGATCCGTAGATTTTCAGCGGTCGCTGAGAGTGGCAGTTTCACAGTTCTGGGCTACGTATCGGACGTGTTCGAGACCCCGGCGGGGGTGATCATGGTGCTGCGCAACCAAGTTAATCGGGCCCAGACCGGAGTAGCAAAGATCAGCCCGTTCGACACGTTCGAGCGTGTCCCGCGTGGTTCGCCCTGACCAATTGCCTATGACCTAGTCAGCGGTGGGCCAATTGCGCCCACCGCTCCATTAGCGTCAGGCGCGGGGCTCCGCTTTCTTTTGGCGGCGTCGATCAGTGTGATCCGCTTGAGTTGGAACAATGCTGCGCATAAGTTCAACCATAGCCTTCTGTTGCGATTCGCTTAGTTGCCCAAAAAGCTGAACGATTTGGCGACTCCTGTGGTCCGCTGGAGAGACCTTACCAATCTGATACACCGGCGATTGTTCTGCGCTGCGCAATGCGCCAGATCGTGGCAAAGAGTCACCGCAAATGAGTTGATCCAACGATGCGCCAAGTTCGCGACGTATCGACGCCCATAGCTCAAACCGTGGGGCTTTGTTGCCCAGCTCCCACTGGCTGATCGCCGATTTGGTAATTCCCAATCGATCGGCAAGCACATCTTGGGACAGGCGCGCGGCCGTACGCGCGTCTCTAAATCGCTCCCCGAATCTGGCCCCGGCCTTCATGATGCAAGGGTATTCCCTTGGTACTCAAACGGTGTATCCGATTGGTTGACACGGTCACACTGTGGGTATACCGTTCGCATATGGACAACCCGCATCCAATCCGCGCAGCACGCCAAGCCCGCCGACTATCTCAGCGCGGATTGGCCGAATCGCTTGGAATTACCAAGGCGACTGTTAGCCAGTGGGAGCTTGGCAACAAGATGCCCAGCCCCCGGCTGGCCATCTTGCTTCAGCAGAAATTCCCTCGACTCAGCCTTAAGAAAATCTATGCATCGGCCACGGCTGCGGAGGTTGCCAACTAATTCAGCGCGCAGCGCCAATCTGTCATGCGCCGGGGCGCATAGGCTGAACGCTGCGGGGGTGAGGGAGACCTTGAAATCAATGGCCGCACCGTAGGCCTGGCGCAAGCCGAATCCCCATCGGTAAAAGGTGTCCCCGGCAGAGTTCCAGCTCTGCCGGGGACGGGTGAGGGTCTCCGGTTTCGAAGCAGCTACCCTCATCCGTGATTCTGTCATGGGTGTGGATCAAATCAGAGACCCGTTCGTTCGGAAAGTGAGAACGCGACGGGGGTTCACAATGGAATTGTTCGACCGGCTCGACCGGATGATGTACGACACGGTTCACGACTATGTGGACCGCAGGACCAGGACTCGGGGCGCGGTGGCATTAGCGCCAAAGGTCGGACTGCAATCGGGCACCCTGAGCAATAAGGTGAACCCGACCATCGATACGCATCAGCTCGGGTTGCGGGAATCGGTCCCGCTGCAGCTGGCGGCAAAAGATTTTCGCATTCTGCAGGCTTACGCATCAGCCCTTGGCCATTGCGTCTATGCGCTGCCAGATGACTGCGTCGGGTCTGATGTGGAGCTACTGACCCAGTACGCCGACTTCCACGTGACCGTTGGCAAGCATTCCGGAGTGATCCGCGAATCGTTGCGCGACGGTCGCATCAATCCAGCAGAGATAGCCGCAGTGCGAGGGGCATTTGATGACCTCGTTCGCGCTGGCCTGTGCGTCCTGCTCCGCCTTGAGGCCTTGGCCGATGCGTAGATTCCCCAACTACGTCGCGCCGCCCACCCTTCGTCGTGAAAACGGTATCGCGCGCGTCATCGTCCCCCCTGTCGATGCGCGCTTGCCTGCCTTTCTCGGCCAAGGCCTCTTCTATTTGTTTCGCGCCAAGTTGCTGTCGCGCTATCTGCCGACCAGATCGGAGAGCGCCGATGTCCGCTGAGGTTTGGGAAATCCTGCCGCACGAGCGGGTGCCATTTGAGCGGCGAATCAAGCTGTTGCTTGGCGTGCCCGTGACGTTCGGCGACTTGATGTTGGTTTTGCTGCGCGACCGACAGGTGAATGGCGAGCCTTCGGCAGTGCGCATGGTTTGGGAATTGCGCAACACGGGGCGAATTGAAACCACTGCAGTGACCGCGGTCGACCTAGCTGCCAATGGCCGCTGGTTGCCAGTAGCGGTGTCTTCGTTTGGAACGGTGATGTTCAACGTGGAATCCCCGGCGTGGCCATTGATTGCCACCCGGCAAGGCGCGCGCGGCGCCCTCAATCAACCTATGGAGTCAGCACAATGATGGAGAACGGTTTAGCCAAGAGCATCAACTCTTGCGCGTTCGTGTGGTCGCCGGAGTCACGCCGATTCATTGCGCTTATGGCCGGCCCCTTCTGCATGCAGTTGTCGATGCTGGAGGCGTTGGCGCTGGCCGAGCTGATGCGTCAGATGTCCCGACATGCGCGTGCCTCGAGAACACATTCCACGCTTACACAAATTCGAGAAGAAAACTGGTCGGTGGTCGCGTCCGATGCTGGCAGCGTAGCTCTGCTGCGTCGGGCGTTGATGTTGCGCTTCACACCAGATGAAGCCGATATTGCTGCGGAGCTGCTCGAGGAAGCGGCCGACGCGATGAACCCAGAACGATTCGGTGAGGTGGCCAATGCATGAGGCCATCACCAATCGCCAAGTGTTCAACCGATACCTCACGGAGCGGGAGGAAAAACAGCTGTTGCATCACGTCAAGTCGATCGACAGCCCTTACGCCAAGCGCGACCTGTACTGGATGACGCTCGCGCGACAAACAGGCATTCGCATTGGCTCGATTGCTGGACTGACCGTCGCGGACGCGCGCGACGCGCTGGCGGTGAAACGCCTCACTTTGCGAGATGACATCGTGAAGGGTCGACGCGGATACAGCGTGCCGCTTAACACCGGGGCGATGGCTGCACTGCGCGCCCTGCTGAAACTGCGGGTCGACCTAAAGCTAACGGCAGACGCAGATGCGCCCCTGATCTGGTCGCGGCAGTCTCAGCGAATGACCGTGCGGCAGTTCCAGTTGCGCATGCAGTACTGGGTCACTCAGTCAAAGCTTAGCGTGAAAGCGACACCGCATTGGTGGCGGCACACTTTGGCAAAGCGGCTCATGGAACGAAGTGTCGGGCGAGACCCACAGGCGTTCGTGCAGGCGTCGCTTGGCCACCACTCGCGCGACTCCACCGCCGTTTACACATTGCCCGACCGCGAAGATCTTGCGGCCGCCCTTCAATCTGCTTGCTAGGGCCAACGCCATGAACAAAACGAACCCGCGCTCCGTGATCGTCGTTGGACGGGCTTCTCCCGGAGAGACAATAGACACTGCAATGCTGCAGAGGCACTTCGGACTCGAGCTGCTGCTGGCTGATTGGCATCGCGGCCAGTACATCCCGCACTACAACACACTGGTGTTGACGGCCGATTTTCCGCAGCGCGTGACGCACTGCGATGTTGTGCGCTTGGAAGACGTGATCGCAATTGCGAAGGCGGCCTGACATGGCCGCCATCTGGACCGTCCTCGGCGTTTTGTACGTGATGACCGGGGTGTGGCTGATGCTGAAAATGGACAACAGCCGCCGGTTTTATGCGCTGCTGGATCGCTTCAGTGTGCCGCAACAATTCGCATGCGCGATCACCTGGCCGATTGCACTGCCGCTGATCATTTGGGGGTATCGCCGTGGCTAACCCGGACTTGCATTCAGCGGCGTTGCCGGGTGTGGTTGCGCGCGATCTTTCGCCTGACCTGCAGCGCAAGGTATGGAACCGCGTGAAGACGACGCAGCCTGCCCTGGCGCAGGTACTCGGCACCGATCCCTTCATTGCCCGGCTGCGCGCTGAGCTTGGCGCGAGCCCAGTGTTCAGCAGCGAGTTCGTACGCCAGGCGAAAGTCGCATGAACCGCGCGAAGAACGGCGGTGACCTTTTCGGCGAAAAGCCGCGCCGCAACGTGCGGCGAATCAAGCGCACTGAGGTTGCGAACGGGTACGCCGCGCCGCCCGGTACCGGCCCAAGCATCGAGAGCTGCAGCACTTGCGCACACTGCAAGTTTCGCGAGCTTTCGAACCGTCAGCGATTCTACAAGTGTGGACGGATGTTGTCGCAGTGGGACCGGTCCCGCTCGACCGACATCCTGATCAAGTCGCCCGCCTGCCGGCTGTGGGAAGCCGGCGAACCCAGCCTCAGCACCACCTACATCAGAAGCTGGTAACCATGGCATCGATTGCTGAATTGAAACGGATCATTGATCTGCACGACTTGGCGTCGCGGCTGAGCCTCAAGCGCCCCGGTGGCGACACCGGCAACTACTGCAGCCCGCATCATGCGGACAAGTCGCCCAGCCTCAGCATTTTCAAAGATGGCAAAGCGTGGAAAGACTTCAGCGACGACGACGCCGGGGGCGACTGCGTCAGTTTAATTATGTTCGTGGAGGGCATCGCCGATGTGCCCTCCGGAATGCGGCGGCTGCATGAGATCTACGGTATAGCCCACGATCGCAAGGACATCGCGCCGCGTGCCCGTCGCTCGACGGTTGATTTCATCGCTGATCGCTGCATGCAGGACACTGCGCCGGCCACGGCGTATTTGCTGAGCCGCGGCGTCAAGGAAGTGGCGATCAAGCTGGGAATTGCGCGCAAGACAATCGGATTCACAACATGGGTCAGCGACAAAAAACCTGCGGGTGACGTTGGCCATGCCGGCCCGGGCGTGGCGTTCATCGTGCGTGATTCGATGGGCACCGCGGTGGCTGTAGACGTGCGCTATGCGGACCCTGTGTTGAACGGCGGAGTGAAGACCCAGACGCAGGGCGAGAAGGATGGGGTGTTTTGGACCGCATGTCCGGTGAAGCTGAAGCAAGCCCGCACCGTTTATGTAGTCGAGAGCGCCATCAATGCGCTATGCGTCGACAGCTGCGGCATGGCCTTTACCGCTGCGCTGGCAATTCGAGGCACCGGTAACGCGCCCAACATCGATTGGTCGCTGTTGATCGGCAAGCAGGTGATTCTGGCGCTTGACGCCGACTTGCCCAACGAAAAAGGCAAACGCGCTGGTGCCGAGGCGAGCTGGGTGATCTATGACCTGCTGGTGGGTCTGAACATCGCCTGCCAAATGGTCGACCAGACGCAGTGGTACAAAAACGAACTAAACGATGTTGCCGATATCGCGCAGAAGATGCCCGCAGAGCTGAAGGCGCGGATGGTGGACGTGGAGCCGTGGGCTATCCCTGGCTTACCCGGTAAGGACGGCCCGCAGGGTCGCAATCGTGTGTTTCTGCCGATGCACGACTTCGCCGTCTATTGGCGGTTTCGCTGCAAAGCCGACTTCACGTCCTACGTGACCAAGGTCGAGACCACTGCGGAAGGAAACGAGCAGCCGCAGTTCGAGGATGTCGCTGGCTTTCGCGTGGCCGCAATATCGCGCGTCAGCATCGCCGGTGCTACGGCAATGATGACCGGCGAGCTGGACCTGCAGCCCGAGGTCGTGTTCGCAGTTGGGGTGCAGACGCCGCGGCACGGCGCGAAGCTGATACGTCGCGTCTTCGACGACGACAAGCTGCACAACAGCGATATGTGGAAGCGCTTTGGCCCGGTGTTCAATCAGGCGCGCTTGCTGCGCCTGGTCAACATCATGGAGCGCAGCGCCGAGTGCGGCGCGCGCGACGCGATCAACTTTGTCGGATTGGCCTACCGCAACTGCAAGCCGGTGGTGAACGAAGGTCCGGACTGTTACTTCAGGGACCCCGAAAAGCAGTGCCCGTATAACAACCTGGTGTTCGCGAGCGGCACGACAGCGGACGCGCAGACCGTGATTGCTGCATATCAGTCCACGTTCAAAGGTAATCGCGCGCTGCTGGCGCTGGTGTGGTCGCTGGGCGCGCACCTTAAAGCGTTCATTGGCTTCTGGCCACACCTTGTCATGCAGGCCGAGAAAGGAAGCGGCAAGAGCACCCTGGTGAAACGCCTCGAGCGAACCGTGGGCATGACCGTATTCAGCGGTCAGTCGCTGATGACGGAGTTTCGACAGCTGTGCAGCGTCAGTTACACGTCGCACCCGGTTGGATGGGAAGAGCTGAGCGCGCGCAAACAGGACGTGATCGACAAAGCGGTTGCGCTGCTGCAGGAGGCCTACAACTACACGCCGACACGCCGCAACAGCGACATGCTGCCGTACCTAATTTGTGCGCCCGTGCTTTTGGCCGGCGAAGATGTGCCGGTTCGAAGCCTGCTTGGCAAGTTGGTCCAGACGGACTTGAGCAAGCGCATGGGTCCGCTAATGCCAGAAAACCTGCCGCGTTTCCCGGTGCGGCAATGGTTGCAATTTCTGTGTGAGCTAACGCGCGAGCAAGTGCTGGAGCGACTCACCAAGTGGGAAAAGTGGTGCGGCGCGAAAAGCCGCGCCACGGGCGACAACGGGGCGCCATCGCTTGATGCGGATGACCCGGGTGCCAGCCGCGTGATGCGCAACTACAGCGCGCTCGCATTGGCCTGGTCGCTGCTGTGTGAGTTTTCCGGTGTAGACCCAGAGCAGGGGAATTTCCTGCCTGATCTGCGCGAAGAGATGAATGCTTTCATCAAGCGCACAAGTGGTGATCGCCAGCCCTGGGTGTGGATTCTCGAGACGCTGACCAGCGAGATCGAATCGCACCGGTTCGAACACCCGTACTTGTTCGACGAGGTAGACGGAGAAGCGTGCATCCTGCTTCGCCCGCAACACGTAATCGATCACATCAGCACCGACAGTCGACTGCGACAGATGTGGGACGGCCTGCCGGTGAAGACTGGCCGTGTGTTTGCTGCGCAGCTCGCTCACGCCGGACTGGTGGTCAAAGACGAGTGCGACAAACGCATCAACAGCAAGCGCGTTGCCCACCTGACTGCACTGTCGCTCGATCGCATGCGCGGCTACGGGTTGTACCTGTCCACACCAGATGCAGGCTACGCGTCATGAGCACATCGACCGCGCCGATGTTGACTGTGGTGCCACCGCTTGAGGAAGGCGCGTGGGCGCCGATTACGGACGAACTGCTGTTCGCGTGGAAGCACGCGGCTGAACAAGATCGCAAGCGCGAAGCCGCTGGGCCGCGCGCTCGCACACCGGCCGCAAGGCCAAATAACCGGAGCGTAAGAGCATGAACACCAACACCAACACTGAAATAAAACTAGACGCGAACCTCCAGCCCCTCTCTGACGGCCAGCCTCACGTATTCACTCACAACCCTTCGATGAACCTGCTGTGGTTGCGCGAAGACGCGCACTCCGAAAGTGTCACTGCAGCCGAAGCAGATCGAATCGTGAGCGAACTGCGTGCCGGTGGCTTCGACGATTGGCGCCTCGGCGTTCCGCAGGAGCAAATCACCTGTGTCGACTACAGCCGCAGTGGTCCGGCCGCGAACACAGATCTCTACAACGTGCGGCCCGCTTGGTACTGGACGTCGTTGCAGGCCGCCTGGTCTGCCTCGGTGCGCTGGTGCGTCGGCTTCTACTTCGGCTCCGTCAGCAACTACCCCATCGACGACAGCGCGCGCGTGCGTGCGGTCCGGTCGTGGTCGGGTCCGTCGCCGGTCGGTCAGTAATTTGCTTTTTGGAATGTCTCCGTGCTCGCGTGCCGACGTGGTGCGCAAGCGCCCAGCTAAAGGAATCCACATGAACACTGATATCCAGTTGGACGCGAATCTTCGGCCCGTTTCCGAAACCGGACATCCGCACGTCTTCACTCACGAAACATCGGCCAATTTGCTGTGGCTGTTCAAAGACGCACACCCTGATGAAGTTTCGGCGAATAAAGCCGCCCAGGTAGTGAAGAAACTCCGCGCCGGCGGATTCGACGACTGGCGCCAGCCCGACGACATCGAGCTGAGCCGACGCATTGACCGCTCGCGTTACAACCCCGCAGCCGATCCCGCACTCGATGATGTGAAGAGCACCTGGTACTGGACATCTAGGCAGGCCGCCTGGTCTGCCTCGGTGCGCTGGTGCGTCGACTTCTTCAACGGCCACGTCTGCTACCACCGCATCGTCAACAGCGCGCGCGTGCGTGCGGTCCGGTCGTGGTCGGGTCCGTCGCCGGTCGGTCAGTAATTTGCGCTTTTGCATGGTGATCGCAGCATGAGCTTTGCACTGCCCCCGATAGTGAAGACGGCCGAACGGCTGATGCTCGAAATTGAGCAAGCTGTTCGCGGCTTCGCGCGATTCCACAAGTATGCGATTGGTGCAGAATTACGCGAGTTGGCGACGAAGGCCGCCACGCTCGCGCATCGCGCCTGGCGTGACCAAGAGCGCGTCTCGAAGTGGGTAGCCAAGCTGCGGTGGCAGGTTGACAAGCTCAAGCTCTCCATGCAGATCGGGCAGCGCCTGCAGGCGTTCGCCGGTTTGCGCCAGTTCGAGATGATTATGCGGATTGCGATCGATCTTGGACGGCAGGCTGGCGGGTGGCACCGTGAACTGATGAAACACCCCAAGGGCCAGAATCCGCACCGCCACGGCGGTTCGGAGCGTGCCCAGATACTGAGTACTCGCATCGCCTCTTCGGAGGCCAATTTATGACGAAGCCGCGCTACCTACAAAGATGTTCGGACGGGTCTCAAGAATGCGAGGAAGCGTCGTTGCAGGCCGCCTGGTCTGCCTCGGTGCGCTGGTGCGTCGACTTCAACAACGGCAACGTCAACAACAACCACATCGACAACAGCGCGCGCGTGCGTGCGGTCCGGTCGTGGTCGGGTCCGTCGCCGGTCGGTGAGTGTCAGGGTGTGGTCAGCTTCGGAGCGCTCTACAAGGCGTTGCGCCGTGCCAGGCGCAATAAGGTCGCGAGCGCCAACCAGCTCGCGTTCGAAGCGCACTGGCCGGATCGCCTCTTCACTATCCAGGAACGGCTCAACACCGGAACTTGGTCGCCGTCTCCAACCAACTGTTTCGTTGCATGCAGGCCGAAGGCGCGCGAAATACACGCCCCCGACTTCGGTGACCGGGTGGTGCATCACTGGCTGGTGCCGCACCTGGAAGCGATCTACGAACCACGTTTCATCTTCGACAGTCACGCCAATCGCGTCGACCACGGTACGCACGCCGCCGTTGATCGCGTTCGTGGGCACATTCGACAGGTTGCGAGCGGTCAGGGCGGCAAGTTTCGCCTGGCGCCATGGGTGTTGCGGTTCTTCCCGCCGCACCAGTTCTACGTCGAGCCATACGGTGGAGCGGCCAGCGTGCTGATGCTTAAGGCCCGCTCGCTGGGCGAGGTGTACAACGATCTGGATGGCGACATCGTGCGCGTGTTCCGGATTCTGCGCGAGTCGTCGGCCGCGGCCGAGCTGCAACGCCGGCTCGCGTTCACGCCTTACGTCCGCGCTGAGTTCGAGTGGAGCTATACGCCGTCGATGGACGATCTGGAAGCGGTGCACAAGACCATCGTGCGCTCGTTTTTCGGGCACGGCTCCGACTCTGTGACGCGTACGTGCCGCAGCGGGTTTCGCAGCAAGCGCCCGAGCAACCGCAGCTTTCCTTCGGCCGAGTGGGCAACCTTCTCGGATGCGATCCCCGCTTTCACCGCGCGGCTGCAGCGCGTGGTGATAGAAAACCGCGACGGGTGCCAAGTGATGCAGCAGTTCGACGGGCCGAACACGTTGCACTACGTGGATCCGCCCTATGTCCACGCCACACGCAGCGCGATCACCAAGCGCAAGAGCGGCACGCACGGCTACCGGCACGAGATGAACGACGCCGATCATCACCGCCTTGCCGAAACCCTGCACGCACTGACCGGGATGGTGGCGCTGTCCGGCTACCCCTGCCCGCTCTACGACCGCGAGCTATACGCTGGCTGGGAGCGGGTTGAGCGTAAGCACTTTGCCGAAAAGGGCAAGGCCCGCACCGAAGTCTTATGGCTGAACCGGGCATGTTCCGATGCATTGATCAGCAATCACGGGATGCCATTTTCCGATTTTTCGCAGACCGCGGCTGGGAGAAATCCTAGAGCCAAGGCGGGTGCGCAACCAACAGAGAGGGCAACCACCAATGATTAACAATCAACTTGACCTCGCTCGCGTGGCGCACGTTGCCATCGTTCAGCGCACGGTAAAAAAAGGCGACCTGCTTACGCATAAGCGCTGCATGGGTTGCATTGAGGAGCACACATTCGTTGGCTTGGATGGCCCATGGCTGTCGGGGCGAGCGACGTCGACGACGGTGCGTCTGGGCGGATATCGCGGCGTTACGAATGACATTGCGCCCTGCAACGTGACGCACATCAACCGCGTACCGGTGGAAGCGGTCGAGTTTCTGGCCGAGGTCGCGAGCAATCGCATGGTGCATTCCGCATCGGGTGCCAGGCCAAGAAAAAATCGCCGGCTTGCGGACTTTGTAAAGCCTGCAGCCTTGAAGGCAGCAATCACCGAAGCTATCGCGTCGCACGCTCCAGAACACGCTGCCAACTTACGGAGAGCCCCTATGTCTGACGTTCACAACGGTACCGAGCAAAAAACGAATTGCGTCGCGTGGTTTGCTGGCCGCATCGATGGGCTCGACGCTGCAATCGCAATAGCCGACCAGCTGATGGACCGCGGAACATCAACGGGTGAGGCAATCGCCGAGGTGCGCAATCGCATCGAACGCATGCGGCTAAGCACCAAGGCAGACCACGCGCGACTTGGTGCGAAGTGAAGTGCCTCACGATGATCAGAAATTCTATATCGAAGCTAAGCGCAACCACACAGTAAAGGAGACCCTCAATGGCCTACTTCCCGAATGGTACCTCTGGCGTGTGTTTTGATTCTCAGTGTGCGAAGTGTCGCTATGGGGACGTCGCCTGCCCCATTGCCTGGGTTCAGAACTATTACAACTACGACGCATGCAACAACACAATTGCGACATCGATACTAGACAGCCTTGTGAAAGAGGACGGCACATGCACGATGTTTCAGCTAGACCCGGATTGGTTTGAGCAACGCCAAGAACAGCTGCTGCTGCCGCCGGCGCCGCCGCGATGAAGTGCCTCACGATTTGCCAGCCCTATGCGCACCTGATTGTCACCGGTGCAAAGCGCGTCGAGAATCGCTCATGGCCAACTCGGTACCGCGGGCCGCTGCTGATCCACGCTGGGGTCAGCCGGGCATGGATGGATTGCGCTGATGCGCACATGGTGCGTTGCTACGGTGAGCCGCTGGTGTTTGGAGCGGTGGTTGGGCGCGCTCAGCTGGTGGAGTGCGTGCTCCTGACAGAGATAACGCACCCGAGGATCTGCAAACGATTCCCCTGGTTGCGCAAGCACGATCACGCAGAAGGTCCGTGGTGCTGGGTGCTGGAGGATGTGGAACGCTTCATGGTTCCGACGCCGATCCGGGGACGGTTGGGCTTATTTGATGTGCCCGACAACTTTGGCGCTGCGCCGCTCGCCCCGTAGAACGGCAAGTTAGGCCGCTTCAGCATGTCGCCGCGCAACCTTTAGGCCGACATGGGCAAGCGTCGCCCTCAACTCGACGATGTAGATTTTCACTGTGGCAGCTGCGATATGCGCTTTGCCGCAGCGCCTGCACGCGTGATTGACGCGCCTCAAGACGAGTGGCACCCGTGGCAGTACGCCGCCAGCTGCCCCGATTGCGGCAGTGAGTCCGGGCAAAGCGCAGAACAGCGCCGAATGCTGAAAATGTGGGCGAGCGCCACGGGCCCAAAAACCGAGGCGGGCAAAGCGGCGGTGCGGGAGAACTTGCGCGGTCACCCAACGCCGGAAGAGGCCCGACGTACGCGGTTCAACGCGCTGACCCATGGCCTGAGTGCGCGCACAGCCACCTATTTCCCTGCCAAGCCAGGCGCATACGCGCAGTGCTCGACATGCGAGTACTTCAACAACGGCTGCAGCTGGGCCGACAAGGCCTGCCGCTCACGCACGGAGCTCTACCTGCGCCACCACGTCGCGTTCGAGAGCCGCGACCCAACACTGCTGACCGGTATCCGCGCGGAGCTGCACGCGAACGTCACCGCGATCATGGAGGACATCGTGCGCACGATCCTGGCCGACAGCAGTGCCATCCGGCGGCCCGAGTTCCACTTCGACACCGATGGGCGGCTGCACTTGGCGCAGATCAAGGATGAAGAAGGCAATGTCATACAGACCATCGAGCGAATCGAAGCGCACCCACTGCTGCGCCCGCTCAAAGATCTGATCGCCTCGCTCAATTTGGGACTTTCGGATTTGGGCATGACACCGAAGGCGGTGGACGAAGCCGAGAACGTGAAAGGGTTCATCGCTGCTGCCGGGCAGCAGTCCGAAGCTGCACTCGAATACCAGCAGCGCCAGGCAAAGGCGCTGGAAGGGTTGCGCGACCTGGTGAACAACGCGAAGGCCAACTCCGCGCGCGATCCGATCCTGATCGAGCATGCGGCGGGCGAAGGCAATGGCTGAGCGTCAGTCTCGCAGCGATCGGATGCAATCCAACAACGTTGCCGAGCGCGAGATTTTTCGCTTCGCTGGCGACCACGCGATGTGGCACAAACACGTGCACAACGTAGATCTTGACCCGATGCAGGTGCTCAAGTGCATCGAGATGGATGAACACCAGAACACCATCGACTTCAGCTGTCGGCGAACGGGCAAGACGGCTATAAAAGAGCTTTACTTGCTGATGTACGCCGCGCTGCATGCCGATCAAGAAATAGGCATCGTTGCGCCGCGCGAGGCGCAGGCGATCGTCAACCTCGGCTACCACTTGGAAGCGATACGCCGTAGCCCGATCTTGAGCGCTTTCATCCGGTACCGCAGCGGTCGCCCGCAGCTGGCAGACACTACGTATCAATTCGAGAACCGGTCAATCGCGCGCAGCTACGGCATCATGGCCCAGATCGACGGCGGCGACATGACAGCCGCATCGCTCGAGGAAGTGGACGACATGCCGCATGAACGGCTTTATGGTCGATTCCTGCTCATGATGGGCGCCAGCCGCCGCCTGGGTGCCAGCAACGAATCAAAGAACAAGCCGCAGATCCGCATCACCGGCGTTTTCAAAGGGGCGGACACGCTGACCGGCCTGGTCGAATCAGGCGAGTACACGATCTTGCCCACGGTGGACATGTACCTCGGCATCCAGCTCGGCATTCTGCAAGAAAGTTTTATGCTGATGATGCGCGAGCAACTCGATGCGGATGAGTACATACGCCAGCTGCTGTGTCGCAACGTAAGCAGCCGCAACCTGGTGTGGGAAAAACACATCCGCCGCGCCATGCAGGTGGGGCTGACTGCCAACCTGCAGCTGGCCGATCCGATGCCGGGAGAACGCTACAAGCGCCGCGGATTGATCGGGCTGGGCTACGACGCCGGCGGACACGGTGAAAACCCGAGCAGCAGCCGCCACGCACTGGTGATCACCGAGACCATGGGCAACTGGATGACGGTGATTTACTGCCACAGCTGGGCCCCGGGTGCCGATGAACCAGCGGTCATGCACGACATCCTTGGGCTGTGGGAATACTTCAACCCGGACTACGCCATTGGCGACGCGTATGGCGTGGGGATGATGACGGCGGCGAACGACGAGTTGTTTCGACGTGGCTTGACGCAAATCGACCGTCGCGCGGTTGGCGATGGTCAGTCTACCGCCAGCAACTGGCCGGGTTGGGCGTTCGCGCCGATGCGGTTTGAGGGCATGACCAAGCATCAAATGGCGGTCTCTGTGAAACAATTGTTCCACGGTGGGCGTGCTGCGATCCCCTATTTCGACGATTTGGACCCGACCAACGCCGAAACGCTCGAGATACGCACCCTTGTTCGCCAGCTCGGAAATATCCGCCCCGAGCCAACCAAGGCCAGCTACCCGAGCTACAAGATGGTTAAGCCGGCAGTGGGCGATGACTACTTCGACGCGCTGATGGCCGCCGTGTGGGCCTTAGCTACCCGTGGATTGGCCGACGTGCCGACCGTACTTTTGACCACCAGCCATTCGCCACAGCAGCTGCTGTCGGCGGCTTAGGAGACACGCCATGGGATTGCGCGACGCAGCACTTGGATTCATGGGCCTGTTCGGCATTCGCGGCGCTGGCCGTGCAGAGACCGCCAAAGTCACCCCGGCCGGTACGGGCATGCAGCGCAGCACCGAGGGAGGACAGCGGTCGACCCCCGAGAACGCGCTGCGCTACATGTACAACCAGCTCTGGGTAGACCCCACGCTGCTGGCGTCGATCAACGACGTGCGCGCCATGGACAAGCGCGATGGCCGGGTGAAGAAGATCCACACCCGCACCACGCGCGCTGCGGCCAAGGGTGGCTTGCTGCTCAAGGCAAGCAACCACGGCGAGCGGTTGCAGCGGGAATGGAAGCACTACGTCACCCGCCTGTCGCTCAACCGCCGCGAGAAGCTGGAGAGCGATCTGCGCGGATTGATGATCGAAGGCAACCTGTGCATGCAGTGGGTGCTGGACGACGAAGGCAAACTGGCCAGCTGCGCTCGCATGCCGGCGGAAACCATTCGCCCTTGTGTGGCGCCGAACGGCCGCTTCGTGGATGTGCGCAAGGCCTACGAACAGATGGACCTGAACGCGAGTGGCCGACCCATTGCCACCTTCGGGTTGTGGCAGATGACCGTGGCACGCTTGCAGCCGGACAACTACGACGACTGGGGCAGCTTGGGCCGCCCGTATCTCGATGCCAGCCGTGCGGTGTGGAAGCGCTTGGATATGACCGAGCAGGACCTTGTAGTGCGCCGCAAGACGCGCGCGCCGCTGCGGCTGATGCACGCGCTGGAGGGTGCTACCGCTGATGAGATCACCGACTATCGTGCCGACGTGGAACGCGACCAGGCGCACGGAAACTGGCGCGATTACTTCAGCAATAAAAAGGCCACTGTGACGCCGGTGAACGGTGACGCTAACCTCGATGAAATCGCCGACGTGGCGTATCTGCTGGACACGTTTTTCAGCGGATCGCCGGCGCCCAAAGGATTGTTCGGCTACGTCAACGACCTAAGCCGCGATGTGTTGCAGGATCTGAAGATCGATTACTTTGACGAGATCGATAGCCTGCAGGACAACTGCAGTTACGTGTACAAGCAGGGCTTCATCCTGCACTTGTTGCTGGAAGGGCTGAACCCTACGGCCTACGACTTCGACGTGGTGTTTGCCGAGCGCCGCACCGACACGCCGAACCAGCGTGCCGACTTGGCGCTGAAGTATCAGGCCCTTGGCGTGCCGGCAGAGATCAGCTGGGAAACAGCCGGGCTGGACGTGGCGCAGATACATATGGCGGTTGCCGCAGCCAAGCGCGATCGCAGCGCCTACCTGGACGACGATGACAACGAGGCCCCGCTGGACACGACGCGCAAGCCCGCACGCGTGAGCGTAACGCCCAGCAATGCCCCCAAGGGCGAGAGCGCCACCAGCATCGCCACCAGCACGGGATGATGCCGTGACGCCTGCCGAGCGCGCCGCGCGGATACTTCAAGCCACTCTGGCCGCCCGCGCGCGGGCCATTGCCTGGCGCGAGCAGCAGATTGATCAGCTCGCAGCGCTGCTGGAAGCACTGCAGGCCGAGTTCGGCGCCGAGATCGACCGCCTGGCACTGCCCGACGGCACCATTCCGATCAGCAATATCGATGCGCTGAATCGGTTCATCGAGATGCGCATGAATGCCTTCGATACCGCTTTCCAGCGCCTGCTGCTGGACGGCCTTCGTACATCGGTCGGCATGGGCGTCGGCGTGATTGGTGCGGTGCCGGTGACTGCCGATGCCGCCGCTGCCGAAGCGCTGCGCTTCGTGCGCGAGTTCACCGGGGCCGATGGCCTTCAGCTTTCCGACCGGCTGTGGCGCGCTGGCCAGGGCACGCGGCAAGTGGTGCGCGAGCAAATCCTCGGTGCGATCGCGCGCGGACAAGCGGCTAGTACCTCAGCGCTGGAGCTGATCGCCGGCGGCAAGCCGCTGCTGATCGACACCACGTCCGCAATGGAAGCAGGCACAGCCAAAAACCTGAAGGAGCTTGTGCGCCGCAGCCTGACCGCGAGTGAAAACAGCCAGCGATTTATTTACGAGCGCGTGTTGCGCACTGAGATGAACCGCGCGTTCACCGAGGCGTTCGTTGGCGCCGGCGCGCTGGATGACGATGTGGTGGGCGTGCGGTTCGAGCTGAGCCCACTGCACCCGCGCGTGGATGTGTGCGACATGCACGCCCAAGCCAACTTGCACGGCCTTGGCGCAGGCGTGTATCCGCTCACTGCCCACCCCTACCCCGCGCACCCACAAACGCTTAGCTTCCTCACGTACGTGTTTGCCGATGAGATCACCGAGAACGACCGCAACGGCAGGCAAAGCGCGTTCGAGTGGATCCGCAGCCAGCCGCAGAACACGCAGGTAGGGGTACTGGGTGGGCAGCGCAAGCAGCGCGCGTTTGCAGCGGGCGAGCTGCAAGAGGGTGAACTACGGGCAACCTGGGCGGTGGTGCGGCAACGGCTGGGGCGCTAGGCTTTGCCCTCCACAACCGGAGGGGCGTATGCGCAATTACACGATGGCGATGCTTGGGGCGTTGGTCGGGCTGGCAGGCTGTGTGTCGATGACGCCGGCCGGTGAAGCGGTGCGCATCACCACGCGATCGGATGTGGTGGCGAGTTGCACGTTCATCACCAACGTAAAAGCCACATCGGGCTGGGGCGGCGCCGCTGGCCAAGGCCTCGCGGATTCGAACACCGAAAAAACGCTGCAGAACAAAACAGCGAAAGCCGGCGGCAATGTGGTCTACATCAACAATGCTGGCCAGCATGCTTCGGGTGAGGCGTACCGCTGCCCGGACGAGTAACGCCCTAACTTCGACGGGCATAGCATCGGCGCATACTCAACCAGCGCGAAAACCTGGCCGGTTGCCGCAGGAAAAAACGCGCTGAATGGAGCTTGACCGAGCCGCGCATTGCGCACCGCGGCCCGTGGTTTGGCCACATTGGCGATATCTATGGTCTAGGCCTCTCGGCCGCAGGACCATTCCAGTGGACCACTATCGCGCAGCGCCCATGATTCCGTGGCCAGGCTCAAAGCGCCGGCTGGCACCGCAGCTACTGAAGATGTTCCCCGAGCACGTGTGCTACGTGGAACCGTTCGCGGGTGCCGCTGCCATGCTGTTCGCGAAAGAACCATCCAAGGCCGAGGTACTGAACGACATCAACGGCGAACTTTGCAACCTGTACCGCGTTGTGCGCCACCACTTGGACGAGCTAGTGCGGCAATTCCGCTGGGCGTTGAATAGCCGCCAGATGTGGGACTGGAACAAATCCACCGTTCCGGAAACCCTAACCGATGTGCAGCGCGCGGCCCGCTTCTACTTTATGCAGCGCAGCGCGTTTGGAGGCAAGGTCAGCGGTCAGACGTTCGGTTACAGCGCCACAGCACCGGCCCGCATCAATCTGCTGCGGATCGAAGAGGACCTAAGCGAAGCGCACCTGCGACGTGCACGCGTCACGATTGAGAACCTCGGCTGGCAAGACGTCATGACTCGCTACGATCGACCTGACACTTTCTTTTTCTGCGATCCGCCCTACTGGAAAACCGAAGGCTATGGCGTTGCCTTCGCCTGGGCACAGTACGAGGCGCTGGCCAAGGTGCTGGCAGGTCTGAAAGGCAAGGCGATGATGACCATCAACGATCATCCAGACACTCGAAAGTTGTTCGCCGGCTTCCCTCAGTCAGCGGTGAAAACCACTTACACGCTGGGCGGCGGAGCGAAGTCCAAACCCGCCGCTGAACTGGTGATCCGCACCTGGGCCTAGCGCCGTGCCGCTATGTGGCGCGGATTCTCTCACGCTTTAGGTTCGTTTTTCTCGGGCGTAAGCTGATTGCGCCTGTACTCAATAGCGCAGGTCGGATTTGAAAGTCAGAACACCAAGGCGCACCAGCGCCCATCACCGATGCCGGCGCTTTTTTGTGCCTGGAATCTTTAGGGCTGCTATTGCCGGAATCCGAACCCGCCAGTTAATCGCGCAGCTCCGCAATGCGCTGCTGCGCGTTGGCGATCATTAGGCCCACGAAGCGCGTCTTGAAGGCACTGCGACGAATCTGTGATGTTTCGCGAGATGCATCGCCGATGAATCGCCCGCGCCCATCCGGTGTAAACACAAACGAGACCAGCGGGACGGCTTCCTCGGCCGGGTCAACTGGAACAATAGACACCTCGGTCGCGAGTATTCGCGTCTGCGTCGCCAGTTCCCAAACGTGCCGCGTAGCAAGCGCATAGCGCCGCGCATGCACTACGAAGATGATCGGCAAGGCCCATGCGAAATCCTCACTTTCAAGGTCCGGATAAACTACATTCGTGCCCTTGAACTTGGGTTCGTAGTCGGTGAGCTGTGGCAGCTCGGCGAGAAAATCACGCAACTGGGTGACCATGCTTACGGCTACCTGCGCCCCCTTGATGGCCGCATCGCATTCTTGCTCCGTAAAAAGTCTTTTCATGAATATCCCCCCTCGTGGCACGGATTCTCGCACTATTGAGGTTCGCTTTTAACTTGTGAATTCTCGCCGCGCCAGCATTCCATCGTGTTGGTCGGAATTGAAAGTCCGAAATCAAACGGCGCACAAGCGCCCGCCGGCGAAATCAGCCCGCCCCACCGCCGCAAGAAAGACCGCGCCGCCGCCTAGCGCCGCGAGTCCCGTAGTTTGGCAAACACTGCGTGCGTAGTGTCTGGCGCACTCGAAGCAGCGGGGCGTCCGTGTTCCAGCACGGCCGCCAACAACAGTGCACAAAGCCCGACACATCCGCCTGGCGCTAGGCGAAGACGCACGCACGGTTCGGCTGCTGAGCAGCCTGCCGCCAGCTTCCGAGCCGACGGCTGACCGGCGCAGACAAACCGTGACGCTAACGCGCACTGGCGAGTTCAGCGACCCGCGCTACGGCAGCTTCAGCATCAGCCGCGAGATGCTGCTGAGCATGGTGCGCAACTTCCAGAACAAAGTAGTTGGCACCGACATTTTCATCGACGTTTCGCACCAGCCCGCCGACGGCGCGGCAGCGAGCGTGATATCACTTTCTGTGGATGGCAATCGTCTGCGCGCTGAGGTCGAGTTCACCGACTTTGGCATCGACGCGATCAAGAAGCGTGGCTTCCGCTACTTGTCGGCCGAGTACCACGAAGACTGGCGCGACAACGAAAAGCAAACGCGCCACGGACCCACCTTGCTGGGCGCCGGCCTGACCAATAGGCCAGTGATCAAACGCCTGGACCCGATCCAACTTTCCGAATCCGACGCGATGCACCCGGTGCTGATGCACCCCGAGCTCGCCCGCCAACTCCATGAAGAGGCCCAAGCCGCCATGAACGCACGCCAGAAAGCGCTGTACGACCGTTTGATGAAACTCGGCATGGCCGAGTCGATTGCCAAGAACCTCGCCGAAGCCTACGGCACTGCCAGCAAGTCACTGGGAGAAGACGACGAAACTGGGCACAAGGCGCTCGCCGACCAATTCGCCGCGACCGCTGAGTCGATCAAGGCAGCAGGCGGCAACGTGCAGTTGTCGATCAGCGCACCCACGGGGCTGACTGCCGCCGATGTGGCGCGCATGCTGGCCGAGGACCGCACCACCGCCGCCGCAGACGCCCGCAAGTTGAGCGAGACGCAGGCCAGCAACCTCAAGGTGTTCAACGATGCCATCGCCGCGGCCGCTGGCCTGAGCGAGCCCACAAAGAAGCTGCTGAGCGAAGCAAGCACACTGGTGACCGCTGCATCCACTGCAGATCAGGTGAAGGCGCTTGCCGCCCAGCAAATTGCCCTGGGCAACAAGCTCGAGGCGAGCCGGCAGCTGGCGTCCATCGGCTACGTGCAGCCCAGTGGCAGCGTGCGCATCTCGACCGACGAGAGCAACAGCATCCGCAAATTGTCGGACGACATTCGCGTCAAGCTCAAAGACAGTGCGGCGTTCGGTAACGGCAAGTTGCGCCTGTCAGACGAGAAGGACCTGCACCCGTTTGCGCGCAAGGTGTTGGCGCAGTTCGACGCAGACAACGCGCAGCGCCTGCATGCCGAGGCACGTTGCCTTGCCGGCGAAACCACAATCAGCGACGCTGCTATTCCGGTCAGCTATCAGCGCGAGGTGATCCGTGAATCGCTAAGCGACATGAATATGCTGTTCCTGCTGACCACCAACGTGGACGCGTCCGCTGGGCCCGTTCATCAAATCCCGTACACCAACCGCGATATCAGCGGCATCACCAACGAAGGCCGCGTGTACGAAGGCCAGGGCATCAACTCCGTGGGCGTGGTGCAGGCACTGAGCACTGCGTACATCGAGCCGGTGAAGCTGGCCATCGATGTGACGCTGGAGGTTGAAAACTTCACGCGTAACAGCGGCCAGATCAACTACGACGCCTTCGCAGAATCGGTGTCTGCAGCCGCTCGGTACCAGCGTGAAATCATCACGCGAAAGGCCACCAACGAGTGGCAGCGATCGTCTGATGCGTATGGCGCTGTCGCGGTAGCGGCTGAATCGTTCATCGCGCAGGCGACGGGTGCGGAGTCCGTGTTCAAAACGGTCAACTTCCCGATCGTGCGCCCATATCAGCCGCGCGACCTGCAAGGCAACACTACCGGTACGGCCGAGCACCTGATTGTGGTGGTGTTGAACACCGTGACGCTACTCGAGTACAACGGCAGCGGCACGCAGGCGGCCGGCAACTACTGGCGGATGATCAACTGGAACATTGGCACGTTCCAGATCGTCAATCAGCTCGGCGTCGTCCAGACCCCCACGGGCGCAACCGCCACCACGATTGCGTACAGCCGTGCCACCAACGTTGCGCTGTTTGACACTGATCTGGGTGCGCTCAATCTGGCGCAACGCATGTCGCTTGCGCTGCAGGCCTTCGGCCTGCGCAAGGCGCGACTTAGTCAAGACCGTTACGTGGAGCCCAACTTCGCGCTGATGGCGGTGACCGCGCACGACAGCCTGTCGAATGCCGAGCACTTCGAGCTGAATCGCAGTCGCGCGGACATGACGCTGCTGCAGACCGGCGATATGGGCGTGATCAAAGGCCTGGGCACGTGGAAGACCAACGCGCCTGGCAATGACATGGCTGAAGACCGCGTCTTGATCAGCGAACGCGGATTGCTGCGGTACACGATCCAGAAGGCATTCAGCCTGGGTGCGCCGTTCGAGAAGATGGATTCGACAGGCCGCCCGATTGGCGTGCGCGGTGCGTACGGCACCGAGTTCAGCTCGTTGCACGTTCCGCCGGCGCTGCGTGGCCACAGCACCAGCCTGGTGTTGTACAGCGCAACCGCACGCGCCGCGATCTAACCCTGAAGCCCCGCAACGCATGCGCGGCTTAAGCCGCGCATGCACGGAGAACTGCAATGCAAAAGCCATACACCAACACCGGTACCACACCGATTTACATCGGCCCACACCTGGTCCAACCGGGCGATACGCGCATGGTGGATGAGAGCTTCATGCCGCCAGAGGGGCCCGCCGCGGCAAGCGACGCACCTGCAGATCCAGTGCTGGACCTGCTCGACTACAAAGTCGCAGATATCGCCGCTGCACTCAGCGCTTTGAGCGATGAAGACCTTGCGCGCCTAGAGTCGGCCGAGAACGCCGGAAAAACCCGCAAGGGCGTGCTGGAAGCCATCGGCGCCGACAAGTTCCGCCGCGCTGCTGCCAAGACTGTGATTGACCCGAGCTAACCCGCGTGGGCATGACCATCACCAGCCTGCTGGCGGACTACAAGGCGTCTTTGCAGGACTCCGTGTCGTTTTTTACAGCCGCCGCCGATGCCGATTTTATTCGGCACTTGACTGTGGCTGCGCGAGCAGTGTCGCTGAACAAGGTGCCACGAACGCTGGTCGGCCAAATTGCTGTGTCCGCAAACGTGGCTGAATACGCCGCGCCTGTCGATCTGCTGTTGCCCAAAGCGGGCTTCTGGACACGCATTTCGATTGACGTCACCAACATTCCGAGTACACCGAACCCGGTGCTGTCGATCGCTGAGTTGGACAATGAAGTCGTGCTGGTTCTGAACCCCGCACCGAGTGCAGCGCAGATTGCCGTTTTTGGCAGCACCTATGGGTTTTATTATTTTGGTGCGCATGCAATGACCGAAAGCGCAGCGACCAGCACTTTGCCGGAGCGCTGTCGCAACCTTGTGTTGCTGCGCGCGCAGGCCGAAGCCTGCCGCGAGCTGACGCTGCGCCAATTGACCAAGCCGGTTACGTTGCGCGCTGGCGGCGGCAGTACCGCGCAGACGCGCAACATGGCGCCTTCGGCCGTGTTTGCTGTGTTGATGGCCGAATACGAGCGGACGGCCGCATGAGTACGTTCGCGCTGAAGATTGACCACAACATTGCGGGCATTGGTGCGGCGATCGCGGCGGCGCCTGGCTTGTTTCTGACGGCTACAAGTCGTGAGCTGCTCAACGGCAGCAGGCGCTTAGCCACACGAATGAAGCGCGCTGCGCCGAAGTTCCACAGCGAGCTGACCAACGCCATTCTGCCGGTGTCGATCGCACCACTCGAACACCATGTCCGGGCTGCGAAAGGCTACGCCAGCCACATTGAGGACGGCACCACCGGTGGTGGCATTGCGCCGATATCGACGCTGGAGCAGTGGATCAAAGCCAAGGGCATCACCCCGCGCGACCCGAAGACCACGCCCCTGCAGCTGGCGTTCCTGATTCAACGTGGCATCGCTGCGCACGGCAGCAAGGCGCAGCCCTTCGCGAAACCATCGCTTGATGCCGAGAAACCGCTGATCGAAGCGCGCTTTCGCGATCGGCTGACCGAAGTGATCCGGAGTATGCGCGCATGAGCGCCTCGGAAATCACCGCGACCTTGACCGCCATGAAGTCGGTACTGGAAGCCGCCGCACCGGCACGTGTGGTGACCGACGTGTTTTTGCCCTTCGACGTGCGTCCTGACGCCGAACTGTTGGCGGGTGTGCTGACCATCTTGTTCGTTGGTGTGCCCGCTTACGACTACGAGCACACACTGCAGTTTGACGGCATTGACCACATTCAGACCGACAACGCGCTGATCGAGATCAGCGTGGTTGGCCAAATCCGCGTGGCTGAAAACGCCACGGGCGCGCAACTGGCCACCGCCGAAATTGCTCTGTTGACCGATATCGAAAAGCTGGCGAACGCAGGTATCAGCGACAGCCGATTGAACAACCTTCGCTTGATCAGTGCCAAGTGCAGCAGCCAGATGGAAGCACCGTATGGCTGGATCTACACCCTGTTTCAAACCCGCGCAGATGGAGAGTGATGCTATGTCCGAGACCAACAAATCGCCCGCGCAGATCGAGAGCGCAAAACAGCTGGCTCAAATCCATCAAGGCCTGCTGACGCAGACAGAAACACCGACCGGCCCTCGCCTGACGAACGCCGAACTGGCTGCGCGATCCGCTGCAAAAGCGATCCCATTGCCGGCCGCAGATCAACCCGACCCCGCGGCAGCGAAAGCCGCTCCCGTGAAGGAGAAGTAAGCCATGTACAAGTCGCGCAAAAAGACGGTCCTGTTCAAGAAAGAGGTCACCTCGGGAACTGATGCGGTGCCAACCGGCGCGCTCAATGCCATCCAGACGAGCGAGTTTTCGTTCGACCCAATGGAAGGCGATTTGCTGGACACGGCCTACGACAAGCCAACGCTCGGCGGGGACCCGCAGAGCCTGGTGGGTAAGCACGTACGTATCCGCTTCAAGGTGAAGTGTGCGGGCGCCGGCGCCGCTGGCACGGTACCGGCGTTCGGGCCCATGCTGGAGTGCTGTGGCTACACGGCCACGGTGAGCGCCGGCGTGAGCGTTGCCTATGCCTCGGAAGACACGGGCATCAGCTCCGGCACGCTGCACTTCAAGGCCGATGGTGTGTTGCACACTGTTGTTTATTGCAAGGGCTCTCTGGTGATCACGGGCCAGACCAAGCAATACGGACACATGGAGTTCGAGTTCATGGGCCTGTACGTGGCGCCCACGGCCGCCGGCGCGATCACCCCGGTGTACACCGCGTTCCAAGTGCCGGTGCCGTTTCGCGCCAGCACGGCGAGCGTGACGTGGAATGCAGTGGCCCTGGGTACGCATGAAATCAAAGTGACTGGAGGTCAGAAGATCGACTTCTACGAGCATTCCGAAGCCGAGAGCATCGAGCTGGAGGATCGCAAGGCGATGTGCGATCTGAAATTCGAGGAGCCAGCGATCGGAACGACGGACATCTTTGCTCTGTGCACCGCAGAAACGAAGGCCGCTCTGGTTTATCAGCTCGGCACCGTCGCCGGGAACATCTTCAGGGTGAACGCGCCGCTGTTCCAACCACTGAAGCCAAAGCGTGGCGACGTGAAGGGCAACTCCAGCATCGAGGTGTCTGGCCAGCTGATTGCAGATGGCACAACGCCCGACCACACCATCACCGTTCTGTAACCCGCGCGGCACGCCCAACAAGGCGTGTCGCCGCCAATTTCCAACCACGCGCCGGGCCGCTTTGCCGGCGCGCTTTTAAACCCACGCACCGGAGTGCATGACCATGAGTCTGATTGTCGACGACGTAACACAAACCTTTGAGCGCGAAGTACTCGTGCAGTTTGCTCAACCTAACGGCACTGTGAAGCAAGGCAGTTTCACTGCCGAGTTTTTGCGCCTGACGCAAGAGGAGCTGGACGACATTCCAGAAGATGAGCGCAACAGCGACCTGGTGCGCCGAGTACTGAAAGCGGTGAAGGGGATTGGCCGCACGCCCAGCGATCAGCTTTCGCCCGAAGAATCGCTCAAGTTTGTCTTGAATTCCGCGGAGTGCGTGAACGCGGCGGCAATGGTTTTTTTTCGTGTTTCGCGTCCGGAGCGCTACGACGAGAAAACCTCGAGGACGCAACGGAAGCGTGGCTAAACGTTCGCTCCTCGGTGTCGGAAGACGCCGAGGACTGGGCGGCGGAGCTCGAAGCAGATTGGGACCCCGAACCGGCCCATTTGGAGGATTTGCGCGCAATTGCAGATGACGACAGCGAAACGGTTTACCTCTGGTCAGAGAACAAGCCGGCGTTCGAAGTGTTTGTGCAGTGCAAGTGGCAGGTAGTGATCAATCCGGACGGCAAAAAGGAATTCATGGGCATCACCGCACAAGAGTTGCAAGCCGCGTGCTGGCTATGCGCCATCACTGATGCGCAACGCGCTGATGCGGTGCAAGGCGTGCGGACCTGCGAAGACACCGCACTGCCCTACTTAAACAGGGACCGTTGATCGATGGACCTGACAATCGTCCTCAAGGGTGACAACTCCGGGCTCACTGGCACGCTGAAGGCCAGCGAGCAGGACATTCGCAATTTGGGACGCGCGATGGGCACTACTAAGGCCGAGTCGCGAGCGCTTGAGCGTGCTCTGGATGGTATTGGAACGGGTGGAGAGCGCGCCAACAGGCAGACCCGATCGCTGGCGGCCGGATTTGGCACACTGCGATCTACTTTGACGACGTTGGGTGTTGGCCTGTTCGTCAAAGAGCTGTATCAGGCCTCCAATTCTCTGGATTCATTTGATCGCGGTTTGACTGCGGTGTTTAACAGCCAACGCAATGCCCGTGAGGAATTGGCCTTCGTACGCGCCGAAGCCGACCGCCTGGGCCAGAGCTTCAGGCTGCTTTCCGAAGGCTACGTGCAGATCACCGCATCAAGCAAGGGCACCGCACTCGCCGGCCAGGCGAGTCGCGAAATCTTCATCGCGGTAGCCGAGGCCTCGCGTGTTTTCAATCTGAGCCAAGAGAAGACAGCGGGCACCATCAGCGCGATCAGTCAGATCATCAGCAAGAACGTGGTCAGTATGGAAGAGCTGCGTCAGCAGCTGGGCGACCGCCTGCCGGGTGCGATGCAGATTGCTGCCCGCAGCATGCACATGACCACCGCTGAATTCATCGATCTGGTCTCGCAAGGGAAAATTGCGGCCAATGAATTTTTGCCTGCGTTTGCCGCCGGGCTACGCGAATCGGCCAAGGCCGGCATTGAGCTGTCCGCCAGCAGTCCTGCAGCTTCCGTAGAACGACTGAAAAACGTGTTATTCGACATGGCCGCTACGGTGGGCCGGTCCGGCTTCATGGAAGGTTTGTCGGCACAGGTGCAGAAGCTGACCATCGCGCTGAAGGACTTTGTCGACAGCGGCTCGGCACAGACGGTGGGCGCGGCACTGGGACTGATGATCCGCAACATAGACCTGTTGGTGATCGGCATCACTACGCTGTACGGCGCGCGCGGCATCATCGCGTTGGTGACCGGCTTCCGTACTCTGGCCACGACCATATCGCTCACCGCTGCGCCCCTGGCTGCATTTGCGAGCGGGACCACTGTCGCAACCACCGGGATGGCGCTGATGTCCTCCACGGGCCGCGCGTTGTTCGCAATGGTAGGCGGCTGGCCCGTGGTTTTGGCTGCGGCAGCTGTGGGCTTCATCGCGGTTGGATCGGCGTTGCGCCAATCGTGGGAGGAACAAGAGCGCGTTTTGGTGGCGGCGGCGGAACGACGTCGTCAGATCGAGGCCGACAATGCCGCTGCTGGCATACAGGCGCGACAGGAGAACGCGCGACTGATCGAAGCGGACATCGCGTCGCTCGAGCGCTCGATGTCGCGCGAAAAGGGCCGACCGATCTATAAGCAGATGGCCGAAGAGCTGAAAGCACTGAACGCCGAGCTGCTCTCAGCGAAGGGCGGTGCTGACGCATATGCCGCGTCGGTCAGTGGCCAGCGCACTGCGGTGGATGACCTAGTGAAAAAACTAAGCGCGCAAAACGGCGAGATGCAGCTGCAGGCCATCCGAATCAAGGAAGGTGAGGCAGGCGTGGCCAAGCACCTTGCCTCGCAGCTCAACTGGAAAAACGCCACCAACGAACAACGAAAAGCGATGCGCGATGCGCTGACTCAAATGGGCGCGAACGAAGCCGCGCTCAAAACCCTTGAGGGTGCTACCAAGCGTGAAGCCAAGGAGACGAAAGACAGCGTCCGCGCGCACGCCGAATACCAGCGCACGATGCAGCAATTACTGCAGACCATCGACCCGCTGGCCGCCCTGCAGGAAGAACAGATCGACCTGCAGCGCGAGTTGAATAAGTGGCGCACAGCAGGTGCGATATCAGAAACCGAACTGTCCAAGGCCATGAGGTTAGTCAACCGTGCGTTTATCGAGCGCAAGCGCGATATGAACGGGCAGGAGAAAGCTGAGGAAGACATGATCGAACGGCGGCAGCAGGCGCAGCTGCAGTACGAGGACTATCTCAACAGCCTGAAGCAAGAGATCGCGCTGCTCAAGGTGTCTGAACCTGAGCGCGCAGCGATGGCCGATGCGTTCGAAGTCGAAGCGATCGCCGCGACTCGAGCGGCGGCGGGTATCAAGACGAACGCCACCGAGTTGCGCGCGCTGCTGGCCGAGCGCAGACAGCTACTGGCCGACGATGCGACGGCGGCTGAATGGCAGAATATCTGGGTGCAGCGCATCGACGGCGTGAGCAATGCATGGGGCGATTTTCTAGCCTCTGGCCTCAGTGACTTCAAGAGCTTTGGCGAATCGCTCGAGCGTGAATCCGACAATTTTTTGGCCAGCCTCGCGAAGCAGTTTCTGAATACGAGCCTGAAGGTAGGCGGTGGCGGATTCAGCGGGGGCGTGCAGCAACTCGGGCAGAATCTCAACACCAATTCTATGTATGGCCCTGGCGGACAGGGAGGCAGCGTTCAGGGCTGGGCAGCAGCTGCCGGATCTGCCTACGCTGGCTGGCGCAATGCAGCGGACGGTGGCAACAAAGGCGACACTATCCTGTCGTTCACGCAGGCCGGCGCGCAGGTTGGTGGATGGTGGGGCGCAATCGTCGGGCTAATTGTGGGCATCTTGGTCGCGGTATTCAAGAAGGTTAAGCCGGAGGATATTCGTGTAGGCGGTGCCCATGCCAGCGTGCGCAACCCGGAAGAGAACTTCACCACGGCGTTTGGCCCGGCCCGCATTGGCACGCGCAGAATCAACCTCGACGAAACCGTCAAAGCGATCACCGAGTTTGACAAGGCGATTTTCGACCTGGTCAGCTCATTCGCCGGCGCCGACGCCCGCATCAACGACATTCGCGGCAATCTAGCGACCTGGTCTGTTGATCTGCGCGGTGATGCTGCAACGGGAGAAAACCTGCTGAAGCTGCGCTTCAAGGCGATATTGCAGGCATTCGAACAGCCGATTCAGGACTTTGCGCTGGCTGGCCAGACCTTGGAAGACCAGGTCGAACGATTGAGCGTTGCGCTAACCGCCGAGTCGGCGTTCGTGAAAGCTGGCCTGGAAATTTCGTTCGGCGAATTCCTGACGATCGTCGATGAGCTGGCGATCGCTGGCGAGAAAGCGACGGACACGATCCAGCGCATTATCGGCTCGGTGCGACTGCTCGATTCATTCCTCGACGTGACGGGCATCCAGTTGGGCATGACCGCTCAGGAGTTCGCTCGCTTCGCTACGCAGATCAGTGAGGCCGCTGGTAGCCTCGAGCGCGCTGGTCAGCTGATGGAAGGCTTTGTGCGACGGTTCTACAGCGCCGCCGAAGTGAGCGCATCACAAATCGCCAACCTGCGCGCATCAACAATGGAAGAACTGTCGCAAATCGGTGTGGACGGTATCCCGACCATGCAGGCGTTCCGCACGGCTTTTGAAGCCAGCCTGCCCAACATGACACCAGAGCAAGTAGTGCAATGGCTGGAGGCCGCGAATGCTCTGGCCGATTTCAACGACGCCCTGATGGCGATGCGCGACGCTCTGTCGCAGTCGCAACAAGCAGCGCGCGATTTCAACGTGACGATGGCGCAACGGCTCAATAGCACCGGGAGCCAGATCAGCATCGGCGCCATGTACGAAGGCAACCTTCCAACGCTACGCGCAGCCGTCGAGACTGAAGAGAACGTCGACCGCGCGCTGGCCAATCTTGATCGATTCATCAACGAGGTGGACAGTTGGCTGAGCGCTGCGATTGCGGATGTATCAGCAGCTGCAGATCGAGCGCGCGCCAATGTTCAAGCGCAGATGGATGCGCTCGACGCGGAGTCGAACGCGATCTATGCGGCAGGCGACGCACGCGCTGCCGCGGCGCAAGCGGCAGACCAAGCCGCTAACGCGGCGCAGCAGTCCGCGATGGAAGCCCGCCGCGCGGCGCTGCAGGCCGAACTGGCCATCGCCCAGCGGTTTGCTTCGGTGCTGCAGCAGGCGCAGCAGTTAATCGATCAGATGCGTTTGACCGGTATCAGCCCGTTGCCGACCTCGGTGCGTGGCGACATGCTCGAGGGCGACATTGCAAGCCTGCGCAGCCGCTATGCCAGCGCGACTGGGGAACAACGCGCGGACTTGGCTGGTCAGTTGGTGTCGTTGCTGCAGCAGCGTATGCAATTCGCCGGCGAGATCTACCAGCGCCCATCCGCCGAGTATCAAAACGCCTACAACCGGACGATGCTCGAGCTGTCGTCGATTCGCGATGAAGCCCAAACCGAGGCGCAACGCGCAATCTCTTTGCAGGAACAATTGAACGGGCTGCAGGAAGGCACCACGGTGGCTGTGAATACGTCCAGCGACCGCATGGCGTACCTGTCAGCACAGGAAACCGCACGTCTGGCCGAGATCGAAACGCAGCGTGCGCTGCTCGATGCCGAGATGCGCGTGATCGACATCAAGGAAGCTGCGGATATCGCATCGCTGAATCAAAAGGCCAACGCCTATTACACGTGGGCACAGACCATTGGCAACGAGCTTTTTGCACAGCGGCACGCGGATATGTTGCTGCAGATCGACGAACTGACCGGCGGTGTTGAGCCTTTGACCAGCATCAACACCATTGCTGGCAATCAGCTGGTAGTGCTGGAAGACATTCGGCTGATCCTGCGTCGCGGGCTGACCCCTGCAGATTTGCCGACGCCACCGCGGCCACCAGTTGACCCGGGTGGTGGAGGTGGCAACCCGAACCCGCCACTTTTCCCAACGCGGCCACGCAGCATCGACGGCGCGGGCGAGTCGACATTCGTTTTCCAGACCACGATCGCCGCCGGCGTTGAGGGCAAGAAGGCCGGCGAGATGTTCATGGCTCACGTGCGCCAGAACGCGCCTATCATCAAAGAGATGCTGAAAACCTCATGACTGAACGCCTGCAATTGAGCTATGACAGCCTGGTGCGTTTCGTCGATGCGAACGCCTTGGTGCACCGCTATGCGACGCGCCCGATGACCTACGCCGGAGAATGGTACGAGGGCGTGCTGGCCACAGAGGCGGAGACGCAGGACAGCTTTAATGGGGGAGTTTCTGCCGGCGATAGCGTCACTCTGTTAATCAATCAAGCCAGCGGAACGGCCCTGCGTGCGGTGGTGGCCACTAGTGGGCTCACTGGTGTAAGCATCGTCGTGCGCTTGATCGGCACCGCGACCACCACCAGCGGGGTGACCAGCTACGAACACGCCAAGACCTTGACGATTGGCACCGCTGAGCTATCGGCGGAGGGCGTAACGATCAACGCCCAAGATATTGAGGACACGCGTCTGGAGGCGCTATACCCGACGCTAACTTGGACAACGGACAAGTTTCGCGATATCGCTGATTCGGACGCTGGCTTGCTGATTCCTTATGCCGTGGGGACGGCGCTGAAAGTGCGCGCCGTGTGCATCTCCTCGGACGACACGAACTTGTACTATTTTCACGGCGTCTGCGACGCGCCGTTGTTGACGCTGCCAATTATTGCTGTGAACACGGGCGCGAAAACCTTTACGGTGGTCGGGGACTACACCTCGAACATCAGCGCCGGGACGGTGCTGTTCGCGTCGACGAGCAGCGCAAACGCTGGCCGCTTTAAAGTAGTCAGCGCGGCATTTGGTGGCGTCAACACAGTGGTGACGGTCAGCGAGACCATCGGCAGCGCAACGGTGAGCGGCAACCTGCTCGTGCCGCCGACCGTGCTGGCTGTTTATCGAGATGGGAGACTGGTCGCGTCGAGCGAGTACGAGGTCCACATGACGTGGCCAGTTTTGACGCAAATGCCAGACCCGGATTTTGACGGAAGCCCGGTCGATTGGTCTGGCGTCAACGCCGGCACCGGCACCGGGTCGCTAGTGGCAGGTGTGGGCCGGTTAACTGGCGATGGCGCTTCGATAAACTACGGCCGCCTAGTCTCGAGCTCGATAACGGCGGAATGCCTTCGCGGTGCATTTACAATCGCCACAATAACTTTGGTGACACCTGGGAAGGTTCGTCTAAACAACTTTTCTCTTGGTCTTGATGGAACTGCCGTCGTCAGCGGGCAGGGAACACACACCGCTCTCGTGAGGCAGTGGAGTTCGGACGGACGCCGCCGAATCGATCTGAGCAATTTTAATACTGGTTATAGTGGCACCGTCGACGTCGACAACATCGCACTCAACACCACGGACCGCCTGCTGATGGTGCGGTTTATCAAGGAGCAAGTTGCTCCGACTGGACAGCGCTACGTGATCGAATGCGACGTGCGCGGCGTTGACACGCGCAACGCGGCCACGGAGATCGCTCGACTTTTGGTTGCCGCTGGGGTCACAACCGACAGCACCAGCTTCGCGACCGTCGCCGCCGCCGCCACCACCGCAAAGATGTGGGCAGACATTGGCTATGGCCGCACGGGTCGAAACGGCGGCAATGGCGAAGCGCGCATGTTCAGAGCGTGGCTGTACGAACTGCTGCGATTGACCCGATCGACGCTCTACCGCACGGTGAGCGGCAGCTACGCAATTGCTCAAGACACCAGCGGTTCGCTGCCTGTATCGAAAGACCCAGCAACCGGCGGTCGATTCGTTGTTGGGAAATTTCGACGCGGGGATCGCCCGTCAAAAGTCGTGTTGAACTATCGGCCAAGCGGGCCTGACCCAAGCAAGCTGGAAGGCAAGAAAGAGCTCGTGATCACGGGCGGCAACACGGGCAAAACTGAGTCTGTGGACATGCCGATCATCCGCGACCACGAAACTGCGGATCGCTTCCTGACCTACATGGCTAAGCGGTTCGAGTTCGACGCAACTGCCGATGTCGATTGGTGGGGCGAGACCAACAAGCTGCTGATCGGAGGGTTGTTAGTTTTGGCTGATGCCACTGTGTATCCGGGATCACGCAACTGGATGATATGGAAGCTGCAGGCGGTGCCAGGCGGCGCCAAGTTGGACCTTCGCGAGTACGACGCTTCCATTTACAGCTATTCCACCGGTGTGGATCCTTCAGACCCCGTAGCCGACTATCAGCCCGACTATTCGCAAACGTTGCCGCTCGCGCCATCGGCACTGAAGATCACTGCCGGCGCGACCATGCTATCAACAGGAGGCACGACGCTCGCTTGCGTGACAGTTGAAGCGGTGCCGCCCACTGTGAACTGGATCGACGTGGTTTTTGCCGTCGTACACGACACGACCGGCGAAGTGTTTCAGGTGAGCGGCACCGATATTGGCAGCGGCAAACGCGGCACCAACTTCCCAAATTTGCGCCCTGGTGAGGTCTATCAGCTCAAAGCGTGGGCGGTGAATTCGTTTGGCGTTGTCGGGGTTACGCAGGGCACTTTCGATGCCACTGCCATCGGCGGGGGGGGCGCGGTAACCACCTTCACCTCACCCGGCTATGCCACGCTTCCATCGAACGTGAGCAGCTGTACCGCAATACAGGGCATGGGTCGATTGATCAACGTCACTTGGACGCTGTTGTCGACCGCAAACCTTGCGCGCTACGTGCTGGAAAAGAAGGTGGGCGCAGGTGCATTTGCAGAGCTGGCGCGGCTGAGCTTAAACAACTTTACCGACCCCGGCGTGGTGATAGGCACGGCGTATCAGTACCGCGTGAAAGGTATCGACACGCATGGCAACCTTTCGTCGAGCTACGCGACCAGCGGCACGGTAACTCCGGTCGGCAACGTGGTCGGCGGGATCAGCGGCAACGACATCGGATCGCAGACAATTGCCACCTACAACCGGTCCAATGTGACCACCGTTACGGGGACACACAATTGGACCACTGCGACGTTGATGGATCAGATTACTGTCACGCATTCTCTGGGCCGCCAACCGGTGGCAATGGTCTACTCACGCGGTATTTCGACGGTCCAAGATGCATGGGTAGAGCCTAGAAACAACGGCACTACGCAGATCACCATAATGGCGCACAAGCAGTGGAATATTACGACAGGCAACAACAGCGTGGCGGGTGATCCGCATACGCATCAACTTGTGGTTTTAACCACGGGACAGCTTCTCTGGGGCGTTGACTACTGGTGAACACATGTATTGCCGACTGATCCTAATTGATGAGAATTTCCAGACGCTGCGTTGCTACGACGCGCAGCATGGCGAAGCGCACGCAGCGCACATGTTGCTTGCCGAATTAGCGCTTGCCGAGCAAGCCGGGTTTTCGAATTGCACCGTAGTGCAGTGGTTTCCCATCGAGGGTGGCCGTGGTGTCAAGCACGTGATCGGACGGCCTGATGCGGTAGCCGTTGAAACACGCTCGCGTCCCGATGGGCAGGTGGAAATCATCGGCGTCAACCGTTTCGAGCCAGACGTCGATCAGCCCATGAGTGCCGCTGTGCGATTGCGCCCTGCGCGTCGTGTCGATGCAGGCGTGCGGGTTTTGGTTGGCCCTTCGCAAATCGCCGGCACACGCGCAAAACTGTGCGGTCGCTCGGTTGAACTCGCGTGCTTGGCGGGCAACTGGGCGAGCGTGCATTTTCCGGAGGTTCGTCGCCAAGCACGCCGCCTCGAGCGAGCAGAGCTGCGGGCAGACGCCGCGATCGCGTTGGGTCGCGCGAAGCCGGTGGAGAACAGCCAGTGAGCGCGGTCATAGCATGGACCGACCTTCTGGCCGATGCCACGGCGACGCTGTCGATTCCTGCCGTTTATGCAGGCACGATATTTTTTGAGACGGTAGCCGGAACCTTGGTGAATATTCGTGATCGCACCAAGGCGCAGCCGGCGAATTTGACTCTGTTGAAAGGCACCGCGCCGCCAGGCGGCGAGATCCGCTTCACCGGATTCACCGCCCAGCCCATGCTGGCGCGAGTGCTTGCGATGCTGTCCGCAAATTCGGTGGTGCAGGGTTTGACTGTAACCGTGCGGCTGTACTCCGATGCCGCGTGGACGACGCTGGTGCATACATCAAACCCGTTCGATCAAGGGAGCACTCCGATTTGGGGTTCAACCGCTGGAGACGCCTACTTGCTGCTGAGCCAAGACCATTCCGTGCAGTCCATAGCGGTGCGATTTGTGGCGCCGGCGCCGGGCAGCTACCTGCTCGAGATCGGCCGGTTGTGGGCAGGGCCAGCGATGGTGCTCGATGGGGTTGGCAAGAATTGGAAAGCTCCTACGCTCGACAACAGTCTTGTTCGTGTCACGCCGCACCGCGTGGTGACGCACACGCGGCTGGCGCGCTATCGAAAACTCACAGCGCCGCTGCCGCGACTGACTGAGGCGCAGGTGTTTGGCATCAACAACACCAACAGCGTTTGCCTTGATCGGATGAAGTTCGAGGCGGGAAAAGGCAGCACCGTGATCGTGCTGCCGCGCACCAGCTCCACGCTTTACATGCGGCGCATGGGCGTTTACGGGGTGCTTGAGAACGATGTGGAGATCGAGCATGTGACGGGGCCTTACTACCGGTCGAGCTTAGTTGTTGCAGAGACCTTGTAGGTCGCCGCCTCTCCCGTAGTTTGGCCGCTCTGTCGCGCCCAGACTGCGGCCGCCACAACGGAGATCGGCCATGCGTATTCGACTGCTCATCATCGCCGCTGCAGCGTTGACGCTGACAGCGTGTTTCAACATCAAGAAAGACCCCAATCTGGTGGAGCTGACTGCCAGCGCAGAACGACAAAACGACCAACTGCTGCAGCACGAACGGATGCTGGCCGAACAACGTCAGAAAGACGATGCCGAATGCATGCAAGCAAAGTCCGAAGGCGCTATGGCCATCTGCTTTTTGGGCAAGACGTCAACCACGCTGGCCAACCACCGCGCGGGAACCGGTGCCGGTCCGCATCAACCTGTGCTGCCGCAGTACTCGCCGCCGCCAACTGCGTTACAGCAGATCGGCCAGTTCGCACAGAACGTAGGGCCGATGGTCAATGGAGTGATCAGTGGAGTGGTCAGCTTCGACGCAACGCGCCAGGCGAACGAAACCACGCGATGGGTATCGTCACAGAACACGCAGCGCGAGACGGCTACGGTGCAAGCCTTTGCGAACGTCAGCACGACACTCGCCAACGCACCACCAGCCATTCAAGTCGGCGCTGGTGGCGTGTACAGCCACGGCGCCGTCACTCAGCTGACAGAGAGCACACTGATCGCCAATTCCAACGACGCTACGCTGGGCGTGCGACAAGGCAACAACGCGGTGAATGGCGACGAAAACGCGGTGCGGCACAACTCAACAGACATCATCAACTCAGGCAACTGCGTCGCCGGCAGCGGGGGTAGCGGCGCGCCTGGCGCGCCTGGTGGCACAGGTGGACCCGGCGGTGGGGGCGGTGCCTCCAGCGGCGCCAATGGCGGGATGGCTGGCGGTGGTGCCACGGGTGGCGCGGGTGGCCTTGGCGGCACGGGTGGATCCGGTGGGGCTGGTGGCAACTGCAAGCCTGTTGTGCTCCCCCCTGTTCGACCTACTCCGCCCGCGAACCCCTAGCCCGATGAGCATGCCCGAATGGCTGAAGCGCGACGCTGGACAACTGGTCAGCGGATTGGTGCAAACGCTTGTGTTCGTCGCGCTCGGTACGTGGTACGTGGGCGGCCGGCTGGCTGCGATCGACACACGTGCGTTGGTGCAGGCGGAGAAGCTGGAACGCATGCAAGAGCGCATGGATCAGGTTGAAAGCAACGCTAGCTTGTACCGGAGTGAAGTGCTGGCGGAGGTGCGCGGCGCACGCCTCGATTTGCGCAGCGACCTGCAAAGGCTGGAAGACAAGATCGACGAACGACTCAACGGGCGGCATCCGCCCTGACCCCTTGCCGCGCGGTAGTAGGCGACGCGCGTAACTCCGGCGCGACGGCTCCCGCTGCCGCGCTGGCATCTGAAAACGGAGAGTAGCCATGGTCACAAACAACTTGCCGCGCGGCATCCGCAACAACAACCCGGGCAACATCGACTATTCCGATCGCTACCAATGGCAAGGGTTAGACGCGCCAGCCAGCGACGGCCGCTTCTGTCGCTTCAAGTCCGCCCCTGATGGCATCCGCGCTCTGGCGCGCACCCTGATCACCTACGACAAGAAGCACAAGATCAACACAATTCGGGGCATCATCAATCGATGGGCTCCATCGGTCGAAAACAACACCAACGCCTATGTGGAGCAGGTGACCAAGGCTTCTGGGTTGGATGCGGATCAGCGACTGGACTTGCAGAGCTACGCTCACCTGGTCGAGATCGTCAAGGCGATCATCAACCACGAAAACGGCAAGCCCGCAGTAGCGAATCGCACGGAGTGGTATGCGCAGGACGTGATCGACGAGGGACTGCGTCGAGCTGGTGTCGTAGCGCCAGCAGCGCCGCTCCGTGCTCAGCCCGAGAGCCGCGCCGCCGCCGGCGTGGCCACAGGCGCCGGTCTCGCCGCCGGCGGTGCTGGATACCTGGTGTTCGAAGTTAAGCAGGCGTCCGACGATTTGCGCGCGGCGGGCAAAGCAAAGATCGACAGCGGCGACATCAACACGGGCAGCTTCTTTGTCTTGGGCGGTGTGCTGATACTGGTCTCGGCCGTCGGGTTCATGCTGTGGACTGCGATCAAGCGAATGAGGTTATCCAAATGACCACCGCCTTCCTTAAATTTCTCTGGGCCCAGCGCGCTGTGCTCGGCCTGATGCTGCTGTTCGGATTGATCTATGCGTGGCATCGGGACCAAGTGAGCGACGCTTACGAGACGGCGCTGGCCGAAGCCAAGACCACCGCCGATAAAAAGGCTCGCGACGATCTGATCAGCGCTCAAGAAAACTGGATTGCAAACGTGTCGATGCTCGGCACGCTCGCCGCGGTCGACGACGCCGCTCAAATGAAACGCCTGACCTCGATCGAGCGCGCATTGCATAAACTCAACTCGGAGTATTCCAGCCATGAAGTCGCTACGCCTCTGCCTGTCGATTGCGTTGCTGACCCTGTCCGCGTGCGGCGGGTTAACCAAGCGCTCGGTCACTGAGCCCTACCCCAGCAGCTGCAGCGCATTCTGTTTCGAACCCTGCCCGGCCTTGCCCGTATGGCAGACACGCGCGGACGGCTCTGGCGACTGGGATGCGCTGGCGCATTTGACCATCGAGATCGCCGCAGGGCAGTACGCTCGGTGTGAAGAGCGCCGTAGCAGCTGTGCAGCGTGTCTGCGTCGACTCGAGCGAGTCGGCGTGATCAAGATTGGCGCGGCGCCGGCGCCGGCGTCGTCGAGTAGTGTGGATCCACTAGGCCGCACGGGTGGCAGCTACTAATCATCAGTGGCGCCACACACGCCCGCCAGCGTGCCAAAGTTTCGAGATGTCTCCCGTTGCTCGCCAACTTTCAGCCTGTACGCGGCCGTTTCTTCGGCAATAGGTCCTGGACCGTCTTGCCTGGGTTGCGCAGCAGCCACTCTGCGATCAGTAGCTTGTCGATCAGCGCGCTGGCTTTGCGCGGACGTGCCATCGACACCAGCGCCCGCGTAGCAGCGCTGTAAAGCGTCACCCGACGGATGCTGCCGCCAGCGCGCACGTGCTGCTCTTGCCAGTCCTGCGCGTGCCCAGCCGGGGTTGACGGCAACCGCGTCGATGGCCGACCTGGTGCTGCGCCTGTCTGTTTTTTTCCCACAGTATTTCTCCACAAGCGGGCCGTTCGTTCCTATTGTATATGTCCATATAAAATCGTGCCGTCGATGACGCTCGACGCCCTGGGCTGCGTGCCCAGCCGGCCCTTTTACTCCATTGGTGCGCGCCGCTGCCTGCCCTGATGGTCGACCCCGGACCCCTTAAGAGGGAAAACGGGCCGATTTCAGCTAAAAGTATGGGGTGGGAGGTGCGCAATTCCGTGGAAATTGGCCTTTTCAATTTGTAACCCATTGATCGGTCACAAGAGACCCTCCACGTTCTTGCCTAAAACTTCCACGTTTATTGTTTCCAGCTTCCACGTTTTAGCCAAATAGTTACACTTCACTATTTGTTCACATTCCCCTATTCTCTCTCTCTAAGAGATTGATTTAAAAGAGAGAGATATATAGAGGACCTAGCAAAGAGAGTTCCACGCAAACAAACGTTTGAGCGAAAAGCACTTCCACGTTTTCACCTTCGTATATGGTCCAAAACGTGGAAGTCGTGGAACTCATAAACCTTGCAACCACGCGGGTTTGCGGGCAATCTGACCCCTACTTCCACGTTCCACGCCGGGAAATGCCACCACCCATTTTGACCGAGCTCGAATTGACCCGCCGTTGGCTTGAGTGGCTGCAGCACAATCGCGGACGCGCAGAGGCCACCGTGGCAAAGTACGGCGAGATCATCGAGCGCCTGTCAAAATGGGCGGCAAAAGAGAAGCAGCTGACGTTATTGCAGCTCAAACCGAACGACCTGGCCGAATTCACTGGACCCGTGGCCCACGCAGCCGGACTCGCCCCACGGGCCAGGCGCCCGATGGTGTCGGCGATCAAGAACTTCTATGGATATGCCGCAGCGCAGGGCGCTTGCAAACCGGTCGCAAAGGATCTGGACTACCCCAAGGTCGGCCGACGTTTGCCAGTGGGTATGTCGCTGCAGGATGCCGAACGTTTGCTGATGGCGCCGGACATCGGCACGTTCGCCGGCCTGCGTGATGCATCGATGATTGCCATGTTCATCGGCTGCGGCATGCGTGTCTCTGGCCTGACAGGGCTCAACGAATCGGCACTTACTTGGACGCACAACCAGCTCACCGTTTCTGTTAAAGAGAAGGGTGGCAATGAGCGCTTGGTACCCGTGCCGAGCGAAGCCGCGACGCTGTTGCAGGCCTATCTGGCTCACCCCGACCTGGCCGCGCTGGATCGCAGCACAGCGACGGGTGACCAAGTTCTGTTCGTCTCGTTGAACAGTGGATCCATACCGACGCACGAATTCCACGGCGAACGTCGTCGTATAAGCGCACGCGGTCTGCGATACGTGATTGAACGCAATGGCGAACGCGCCGGCATCCATCGCAGCAAGCTACACCCGCATGCAGCCCGACACCTGTACGGCACCGAGCTTGCTGAGTCGAGCGTCGACATTCTTCAGCGCCAGGCGTTGCTTGGCCATGAGGATCCGAAGTCGACCGCGATCTACACGCACTTAGCCGCACGCCGTTTGCGCGAAATTGTCGACCGCTCCAATCCGCTCGCGAAAATGAAAAACCAACTACTCGAATCGGTGCGAGATATTGCAAAGGCCAAGCCCGGACACGCTTGAACATCGTCTGCCCGGAAATCAAAGACCCGGAAGCCCGCCCATGCATTTATGCTATGTTTTCACAGGGGTGTGGACGTGGTCGAATATCTGAACGAAAGCGGGCTAAGTTTGTATCTTCCTAGAACTATGTGAGTTTCGCTTTCTCTACAAAAGCGAAGGTTGTGCGCTGCAAGGGGCTACAGGGTCGCGGCTTGTCAGCAGGTCAGAACAGTTAAATGCGAAGCTCGAATGCAATTCCCGCGGCACCTGGTGCGGCTGATGCCCATTCCCGCGGCCAACTGCCACCCCCGGGGGCTCGGCAAGCGGCCATCTCGACCCTGTCGGGGTGGGGTGGGTACCAGCAGACCTGCAGTGCTTTGGATTTCTCGCCGAGCAGCGACCCACGCGTTGCGGAGTTGCGCGGTCTGCGTTTGAGCGCCGCATGGCTAGGCGTCGCAGAGCTGATCGGATTCGACCAATTCGTTGCGGTGTGGCGCTTGCTGACCAGCAGCGAGGCTTGGATGGACGAACGCAACCGGATATCACTCCCGAGTTTTCGACAGTACATGCGCCTGCAGCGCAATCTGATGATCAAATCGATGCTCGCCGATGGCTTCTCGTCGGCTGAAATTCGTGCACGGGTGAAGTCTGCGCTTGGTGAAGACGTGGGCCTGTCTCACTTGCATAAAATCGTGGCAAAAATCAGGGTTCAGCAATGACACAACCCGGCACCAAGACTGCGGTGCTCTATGCCCGCGTTAGCGATCGAAAACAGGCCTCGGCCGACGTGTCTATTCCATCACAGGTCGAAGCCGGGGTCCGTAAAGCTGCCGAGCTAGGCGCCGCAGTGGTTCGCTCCTTCGTTGACGGCGGTCGGTCGGCGTTTAAGGAAAGCAATCGCCCGACATTCGATGATGCGGTCGAGTTCTGCGTGGTTACCGAGGTCGATTATCTGATCACTTGGTCGAGCTCTCGTTTCGCGCGAAACAGATTCGAAGCGATGACGCGCAAACGAGAGCTGACCGCCGGCGGCGTACGACTAATCTACACGTCTGCCGATATCGACCTTGAAACCGATGAAGGGTGGCTGCTCGATTCGATGTTTGAGGTCATGGATGAAGCGAAGTCGCGTGGCACATCGAAAGACACGACTCGATCAATGGTCAGGAACGCCAAGTGCGGATTTTTCTGCGGCGGCGTTGCCCCCTATGGATTCAAAGTGGTACCCGATTTAGTGCAACCCAAGCGTCGCCGCTTGGTGCCCAACGAAAACGAGTCGCCGTGGGTCATCGAGATGTTCGATCGCCGTGCAAACGGCTTCGGTGCAACTCAGATAAGCGAGGCGCTAAATAGCCTGGGCGCTGTGAGGCGCGACGGCAAAAAATGGGACAAGACCAGCGTTCTGTACATTCTTAAAAACCCGATGGTGATCGGGCGCACCATCTACGGCCGAAAAGCTCGCGGCGGTCGAATAAAGGACCCGTCGGCGTGGGTTGTTGTCGACGCTTATCCTCCGTTGATTCCCGTCGAGCATTGGGAGCGTGTGCAGGCAATCATCGCTGCTTCGAGTCCTCAGCAAACCGGTGATGCTGGGAGTTCGAGAAGCACGCATGCTTTCACCGGCTTGATGCGCTGCGGTTTGTGTGGGCAAGCAATGCAGATAGAGACGGCTCGAGGGCGGAGCAAGCAATACGCCTATTACAACTGCCAGCGATCGTTAAAGCACAAGGATTGCGAGTCCAGGCGCATTCGTGCCGACGTCTTGGACCCGTGGATGTCGGAAATTATTGTCGATCAGGTCATCACACCAGAGAATATGCGCGTTGTGGCGGATGCGATCGAAGCAGAGGCGGTCGCTTACGTCGCAGAACGCGGCAAGAAGCGATCGGAACTGACCAAGCGCCTGTCTTCAGTCCAGCTGCGCAATAAGCGCTTGCTGGACGTTCTGGAGGTGCAGGGCAGGGATGCGCCCGACCTAGCCGACATAGCGCCACGTCTTCGCGACAACAGCGCGATCATGAAAGCGTTAGAGGCTGAAATCGCTGCCCTGGAGACCGTTCCGTCGCGCCGAGTGCACATGGACGATGCGTCGTTGGTGGATCTGGCCGAGTTTCTACGAGGCGAATTGCTTGACACCGAAAATGCCAAGACGAGCCGCTCGTTTTATTCACGGTTCGTTAAGTCGATCACTGTTCAGGCCGACACCGTGGAGATCCGCTACGATCCAACGCGGCTGGTTGCCCAGCCCATCTCGGTTCATAGTGCTGCGAATTGGCTCCCCGA